>Ga0208263_100003_pt1 | contig 159134 bp, 111 predicted proteins | sample LakWasMet28_LOW6_2_FD_183872 | JGI IMG/M metagenome (GOLD analysis project Ga0208263, IMG submission 183872) | Freshwater sediment methanotrophic microbial communities from Lake Washington under simulated oxygen tension - Sediment Metagenome... | ecosystem: Environmental > Aquatic > Freshwater... | reverse complement strand
GGCATTGGCGGCGATCAACATCTGGGCGGATAGGCCGGGGTCGCGGGCCACCACGTCCATGAGCGGATTGATGCACGAGCGGTGGCCGTTGGCGACCATCTGGAAGGCGGCGGCGGCGGAGTCGATCACCGGGCAGCCCTTGAGGCCGTCGATCTGCCGACACAGGAATTCCAGGTTGAGCAGCGGGCACCGGCCCTCGGCGGCGGCCGTGGACCAATCGAGATGGATCGCCGCCTCGTTCTTGGCGCTGGCCTCGACAACCAGCGCGCCGAAATCCGGTGCCTGGTCGCGGGACGGATCCACCCGGCAGGCGATCAGCAAATGGCAAAAGTCGAGCATCTCCAGATCGGCCGGACCCTTGGGCCAGTGCTCTTCCTGGGCGTGGGCGGTCATCAGTTGGAGGCATTCCACGATGCACCACGCGCCTGCCGCCTCGGCCTTCTCGATCAACGGGTCCGTGATCGGTGGCAGGTTGCTGGGCTCGATCGCCGTGGCGCATTTTCTGAAGGCCTCGCGGTTTTCAGCCAGGGCCCGCACCAGATCGACCAGCAACTGGCGGGCTTCCGCCGGGGTATAGCCCATGAGTTTGCAGAACGATTTCTCCTCCTCGAAATGCTTGTTCCTCCAGGGATCGGAGTCGGATTTGTCGATCTCCGCGAAGATGTCGTCGTCGTGGTAGGGTTTTACGAGAAAGTTTTGCACGCGCAGCCCGATCGCCTGTTTCACGGCCTCGCGGCTGCCGTGTTCGGTATAGACGACCACCGGGACCAGCTTGAGCAAGGGGTCTTGCTTGAGCTTTTCAATGAAAGGCAGGCCGCCGCCGTTGCTGAACTTCAGTTCTGTGAATATCAGGTCCACGCCGGGATTACGGTGCAGGAAGTCCCACGCCTGCATCGGGTTGTCCACGGTCGCGAGCCGATGATTCCCCCGGGCGAGAATGCCATGCATGGCTTGTCTCGCCATCTCGCTGGGATCGACTAGTAAAATGCGTGCCATGCAGATGGGTGCCCCAGCCGCACGGGCCGCAGGATGCGGTGGGAACGACTCAGGTTATTCATGGGTATCGTCTCCGGAAGAGCGGGACTTGAGACCATATTAGCCAGGCCATCGAGGGGATTAGCCCGGAGTATTCACCGCACGGTGCTCGCTGAGGCGGGAATGTTTCGCGCCGAGATCGATCAGGGCAGGGGCAACGTCTTCACGGAGCCGGGCAACAACCAGGCCCGGTATCGTTTGATCGCATTTCCCGGTACGACCAACCGCCAGTCGTTCCCTTCGGGCCGCAGGGAAAAGAGCGCAACCTTTTGCATTCCTCCGGCATCGAAGATCTGCGCGGCCACCTTGGTTTCGGTCGGGGTGGGATATTGATTGAGAATGGAGGCACTGCCGAGCGGCACGTCTTTGGCGGTCAGGCAGGCGATCAGCCGTTCGGGCGAAACGAATTCCTTCCGCACCGCATCGGGTAGTTGCGCGAACAGGGCCTCGGCCTGGGCCCGGGCCTCAGGTTCGAAGGCGAGCAACTTGACCAAGGCGTCGATGTCACCGACAGCCGATGCCCAGAGGGCCGTTTCAAGCGCGGCCGCCGGCGTCGCTTGTCCGGCGTTTTGCCAGAGCTGGCAGGCCAACACATGACCGGTCAGCGCGGGCCGTGTGACCGGCGGCGCGGCTGCGGGGTCGGGTCTGGCGGCGGCGGCTTCCTGCACGCGCCATTCCATCGTGGCGAGTTGCGCGCGCAATTGCGCCACCACCGCGCGCTCGGCGAGCACGTCGGCGATTTCCGCCTCGGTCGCCTGGTGGGCGATCAACTGCTGCTGTTCCGCCAGCAGGCGCGTCCGTTCCTGGGCCTGCGCCTGCTCCCAGGCCAGCGAGGCGCGCAGTTTCCCGGCCGCGTGGTGCTGCCAGCCGAGGACGGTGGCCAGCACGACAATCAGCGCACCAAGCAAAGCAATGAATCGGCGACGGGCGGGCATGGCGTCAGAACCAGTCGGCGGCCAGGGCGCCGCCCTTGGGTTCGAAGCGCAGTTGCTGGCTGACCCGGGTGTTGACGGCCCGGCCGCCTTTGCGACCGGGTTCAAACTGCCACTCCTTGATGGCGGCGATCGCCGCCTCCTCAAAGTCATGGTGAGTGGATTGCACGGCGCGGGCGTCCTGCACCCGGCCTTCGGTGTCGATCACGAAGGAAACGACCACGCTCCCCTGGATGCCGGCGGCCCTCAGTGCCGCGGGATAGGCCGGGGCCTTGCGCACGGTCGAGGTGGGCGGATGATCAAGTTCCCCCATGGGCAGGGAGGAGGCAGGGGAGGGCAGAGCGCGGGGCTTGGCCGGAGGCCGGGCCACCGGTTGCGCCGCCGCCTGCAACTTCCGTTGCAACGCGACGGCTTCGTCCCGCAGGCGGACCAGTTCCTCGTCGCTGATCTGGAGATCGGCGAAGCGGGCGGCCGACTGTTTATGTTCCAGGTTGGACTGGCGCAGACCGGCGATTCCGAGATTGTGCTGATGGGCCGCGGCCAGTTCCTCCCGGAGGGCTTGGTTGGACTGCTCCTGCAAGGCAAAGACGCCGGCGCCGGTCACGACGACCGCGCTGGCGAGGGCGAGTTGTAGTTTGGTCAGGCTCATGAAGGTGAGGGTGGCGGCGGTGCCGGCACCGGCGAGCGCCGTGCCCGTGACGGTCGCGGCCAGACCGGCCGGAGCCGCGACGACCGCCTGATTGGCCAGCACGAGGGCGAGGGCGGTCGCGGAGGAGCGCACGCCGCGGCGTTCCAGCAGGCCGCGCAGTTTGTCCACGGCACGGTCGACGCGCATCCGCGCGGCGTTGTCGGTGAGGTCGAGCCGGGCTCCGACCGAGGCAAAATCCTGGCCTTCCATGAAGCGCAGGAGGATCGCCTCGCGGTCGCCTTCGTTGAGTTCGGCCAGTGCTTCATCGAGCACCGGACGCACCCGCTCCCAATCAAGCGGGGTGGTGGAATCGGATTCTTGCATGAGTCGGGCCTCCTGTTCGCGGGTGCGCCGGCGTTGTTCGCCACGCACGAGTTTGGCGGCGGCGTAGCGGGTGCTGGTGAAGAGCCAGCCGGTCAGCGCCCGATGGCCGGTGAGTTGCGGCGCCTTCCGGGCGAGATCGGTGAAGACCAGCTGGGTGACGTCCTGCGCGAGATGCGTGTCGCCGTTGACCTGCCGGAGCGCCGCCGAATAAACGAGATTGAGGTGGCGGCGCACCAGTTCGGCGAAGTCGCCTTCGGAGCGATCTTCAACATAACGGCGGAGCAAGGAGGCGTCGTCCATCATGGTGGTTTGACCTATAGCACCCGCCGGACGAAAAACCGCACAAAATAGTCTCGGAAGCCCGCAGATGCCGTGGAAGGGTCGCCGATGGGGCGGAACCTGCGCCCGGCCAGAGAGTCACGGACCCTTTCGGGTCCGCCTCAATCGAACGGATAAAAGTGCTGTTGCTTCCAACCGAGCAGCGACTTCAGGCGGGCGTTGCTGATGAGGGATTGTCGCCCGGGCAGCGGGTGTTTCAGCGTTTTCACGCCGGGCAAATAGCGCTTGATGAGCTCGGCCGTGGGTAAATTGGACGAGGTGTCGTCCGCGGCGACGATGACCGGTTCGCAACCCAAGCCGTCCTGCTCGATGGCGAGGCGGCAGGCGCTGGCGAGGTCGCGGGAGTCGATGTAGGACCAGAGGATGCGCTGGCGATCCTCGGGATGATCGAGCCGCGTCTTCAGTCCGGCGTAGTCCTCCGGACAGACGACATTGCCGATGCGGAAGGAAAGGATCTGGGTGCCGTCCCGGCGGCGGAACATCGCGGCGGTGACCTCGTTGACGACCTTGGTCAGGCCATAGGTGTCCTCCGGCAGCTGCGGATGAGCCTCGTCGATGGGCAGGTAGCGGGGCTCGAAGAATTTGTCGGCAAAACAGATGCCGTAGGAGGATTCGCTGGAGGCGATGACGGCCTTCTTGATGCCGAGCAGGCCGCAGGCTTCGAGAACGTTGTAGGTGGACTGGCTGTTGAGGCGGAAGATCTCGTCGTTGGGGTGCTCGTGCGCGCGCGGGATGGCGGCCATGTGAATGACGCCGGCATAGGGCGCGCGGTTGCCGGTGGCGTGGGGGGAGAAGGCGGACACGACCTGGCCGAGCTGGGTCAGGTCGGCGATGATCGTGCGGCACAGGGCGACGGCGGGACGGCGGTTGTCGACGTTGATGACGTCGTAGCCGGACTCGACGAGGTGTTTGACGATCCAGTGGCCGGCCTTGCCGCTGCCGCCGGTGACGATGATGCGTTGGGTGGACATGGGGATCCACTGAACATGCGGGTACAATGAAGCTTTGCAAGTGGCCCGGGCCGGCACAGGGGGTGCTATGGCTTGCCGGCCGGTCGATTGCCCACTCCTATGCCTATGCTCCGTCTCGTCCTCTGTCTCGTTCCCTTCACGCTTATGTCCCTCACTGCCGCACCTGCCGCGGGTCCCGTCGGACCGGCCCAACAAATCATCACGCGGCTCGGCATGGAGAAAATCCCTGTCGAGGGCTGTTGGTTCAAGCTCACCTACACGAGCGCCGATCGGATCACCGCCAGCGCCCTGCCGGCGCGCTATGGCTCGTCTCGCGTGGCCGGCGGCGCGATCTACGCCTTGGTCACGCGCGAGGACTTCTCGGCCATGCACAAGCTCAAGACCGATGAGATCTGGCATTTCTACGCCGGTGATCCGATCGACCTGCTCTTGCTGCATCCCGATGGCCGCAGCGAAGTCGTTGTGCTCGGCTCCGATCTGCTCGCGGGACAACAACCGCAATACACGGTGCCAGCGGGAGTGTGGATGGGAGCGCGTCCGGCCAAAGCGGGTCCGGCGGCCTATGGATTCTTTGGCACCACGATGGCGCCCGGTTTTGACTACGATGATTTCGAGCCCGGCTACCGTGACGAGTTGCAGGAGCGTTACCCGGCGCAGGCGGCGCTCATCGCCGAATTGACGCGGCCGGAGCTCGCCAGTCGGCCGGCGGGAAAGCCGGTGACGGTGGCGCCCGCCGACGCCCCGCCGACGGTTTTTGACCCGGAGTCGGTGGAACGAATCAGCGTCGCGCCCGGTGTCGACCTGCGCGAATTGATCGGGCGGGTCGCCAAGGCGAAGACCAGCGACTACAGCGTGGCCCGCTTCGCGTTGGCGCCCGGACACGGCACAGGAACGAGCTACAACCAGGTGGGTGAGGAGGTGTTTTTGATCATTGCCGGACGCGGCACCGTGGTCGTCGGGGCGGAGAGCTCGGCGGTCGGCGCCGGTCACGTCGTCGTGCTCAAGCCCGGTGTGCGGCACTCGCTCACGGCCGCGGCGGATACCGCGCTGGAGTTTTATGCGATCACGGTCCCCGCGTTCAGTCCGGAGGATTATGTTTTGGTGAAGGAAAGGGAGTAGCCCGTCGTGTGACCCTGCCGGGTCGGGCAGGGCGTGGGCCTTATTGAGACTTACGTTAACAAGTGACACCGGCCACTGCCTGATTGCGATGCTCCCCCACACACCCCGCCCTGGCGGGCACCCCTCTTCCTAGAGGGGATTTCCGGACCAGTTGATCGGGTCCCCTCTAGGAAGAGGGGTGGCGCGAAGCGACGGGGTGTGTCTCTTCTTTGCGTAATCTTCAAACGAACAGGTGGTGGAGTTTTCCGATGAGGAGCGGTGCGCACCACAGCACCAGCATGCCGAAGCCGAGCAGGCCGCCGTGCCGGAGATCGAAGTCGGCTCCGATCCGCTTCCAGGAAACGCGAAAGACGAAACGGCCCAAAGTTATCTCGAAGGTCAGCATGGCGACGAGCCAGAGGGTGCCGATGGCCAGGGCGTCACCCGTCGTGGCCGGTGCGATCCACGGCAGAGTCAGCGCGGTAATGGCCACAATGATGAGGGAGCCGGTGCCGACTGCGATTTGCCGCGCCCGGTGGTCGCCGACGCGGCGGTTGAGCAGGCGCACGCGCACAATGCCGTGCGCGACTTCGGCCAGCGCGATGATCATCCAGACAATCAGGGCCCGATAGTACATGGGAGGAGGCATGCTAGACGGGACGGCAAAGAGGTCGAGCCTGGGTCGTCACCTTGGACTTGGAGAGCCGAAGGAGATCCTGTAGTCAGTGCGGCTTGAACATCACATTCTCAAGTGTGGCGGAATTTGGTCCGGTAAGGACGGTGGCGCTGCTGAACCAGGCCTTCGCGGATTATATCGTCCAGATCGGCTTCACGGAAGAAGGACTGCAGCAAATGGTGCAGGCGGACAGCGTAGATCTCTCCAGCAGTCTGGTGGTGCTGCTGGATGGGCAGGCCGTGGGCACGGCGCTGATCGCCCGGCGAGGATCGGCGAGCCGGCTGGCGGCGATGGCTTTGCTGCCGACGGCCCGACGGTGCGGCGCAGGTCGAGCCACGATGGAGCGCTGGGTGGCCGATTCCCGTCGAAGGCAGGAACGGCGGCTGATATTGGAAGTCATCGAGCAAAACGCACCGGCGATGCGGCTCTATGAAGCGACGGGATTCGCCCGGCAGCGGCGGTTGGTCGGCTTTGCCGGACCGACCCCGGCGGGTCTCGCCAGGGTGCCAGAGCTCGCGGTTACCAGCCAGACCGAGGTAGCGGCGGCTGTCTCGCGAATGCATACTGGGGAAGAGTGGCCCTGGCAGATCAGCGGGGAAACCCTTGCGCTTCTCCCGGCCCCGACCTGCGCCTACACCTTGGATGGAGCCTGGATTATCCTGCAGAATCCTGCCGGGCCGACCGTGAGCATCCGGGTGCTGGCAGTGACTGGTCCCGAGCGTCGGGAAGAGCGCGCGGCCCGCTTGTTGCAGGCCGTGATGGCCGGACATCCGGCGAAAGCCTGGCGGATGCCCGCCATCTGGCCGGAGTCGTTGGAGGGTTGGTTTATCCGTGCCGGTCTGGCGAAGCAGGCGCTCACGCAATGGCAGATGGTGCGCGAGCTGGATTGAGCGATCCGGTCGAGGTTGCGTCAGGACGATCAGAAATCCCGAGAGCAACCCCAGGCGGCGGAAGGCGATCGGTGGGCGGGCTAAGCCGTCGGCATGTGGTAGCCGGGGGTGGACTTGGAGAGAGCGATTTCGTCCGGAGTCATATCCTCGACGATGCCTTCGAAGAGCGGCGATGACAGGTAGCGCTCGCCGGTGTCAGGCAGCATGGCGAGGATCACGGAGCCTTCGGGCGCCTTCTCGGCGATTTGCATGGCCACCGCGACGGTGGAGCCGCCGGAGATGCCGGTGAAGATGCCTTCCTGCTTCGCGAGTTTGCGGGACCATTCCATGCCGGCGGGACCGGTGACCGGGAGGAGCTGGTCGTAGAACTTCCGGTCGATGCCCTCCTGCAGCACGTGTGGGATGAAGTCGGGGGTCCAGCCTTGGATCGGGTGGGGGTTCCAGGAAGGGTGGCCGGCGGACGGACCGTGGTCAGCCCCGCGCGCCTGGGCGACGCCGCTGGTGATGAGTCCGGCGGTGGCGGGTTCGCTCAATATGATTTTGGTCTCGGGGCGTTCCTTGCGCAGGACGCGGCTCACGCCGGTGAAGGTGCCGCCCGTGCCGTAGCCCGTGACGAAATAGTCGAGGCGCTGGCCCTTGAAGTCCGCGATGATTTCCGGACCGGTGGTGTTCTCGTGGATCTTCGCGTTGGCGTCGGTCTCAAACTGGCGGGCGAGGAACCAGCCGTTGGCCTCGGCGAGTTCCTTGGCCTTGGCGTACATGCCGTAGCCTTTCGCCGCGCGTGGGGTGAGAATAACTTTCGCGCCGAGGAAACGCATGAGCTTGCGGCGTTCGATGGAAAAGCTGTCGGCCATCGTGACGACGAGCGGATAGCCCTTCGCCGCGCAAACCATGGCAAGGCCGATGCCCGTGTTGCCGCTGGTGGCTTCGACGACGGTCTGGCCGGGCTTGAGCGTGCCGTTGCGCTCGGCTTCCTCGATGATGCTGATCGCGAGGCGGTCCTTGACCGAAGCGGCCGGGTTGAAGAACTCCGCCTTGACGTACACGGTGACGTGTTTCGGGGCGATGTGGTTGAGGCGGATGACCGGCGTGTTGCCGATGGTGTCAACGATGCTGGCGTAAAGCCGACCCTGGCCGGCGGTTTTGCGTGGAGTGGAGGGGGTGCTCATCAGGCAAGGATAGTTGAACCCGCCCATCAGGCAAGGGTCGCAGCGGGGGTTATTCTGCCCTCGTGCTGCGCCGACGGCTCGCCCGGTGGGGCAAAGGAGTTGAAGGCCTGCCTCGCGCCGGACAGGTCGCCCATCGACAGACAACGGGCGAGCCGCTGCAGAGCGCGCTGCGAACCCGCGTTGAGTGGAAACGGGTTCGACGACACGGCGGCGGCGATAAGGGGCAGATCCTCTTGCAGACGGAGGAAGGCGGCACGAGCAGCGGGCAGGTCGGCGAGCACGAGAGCGCGGTCTAGTGCGAGGATGTCGGCATAGGTGCGGCGGGCCACGTGGAGCGATTGGTCTGCGTTCCCGACGCCCCGGGCGGAGGCGGTAGAGAAAATCTCAGTGAGCATGGCTTTCGTGAGTTTCGCGGTCGAGGTTCGTGAAACCGTCGGCTTCCAGTTTGCAGCGATCAGGAATATGAACAGGTGCTCTGAACGAGCCCCGGCAAGGAACAGTGCGAATATAGCCTAGAAACAGCCACGGACCAATGGGAGTTGTTCACATTTTGCACACCGATGCATCCCCGCGAAGGACGTGGTGCCCACACCGTCGAAGCAGACCGGATCAAGGAGCGAGTTTGCCACGTCGGCCGGGCTGCGCTTGTTGCGCCCAAACGACGCAGGCCTACCCGCAAGCCGCGACCACTGTCGGACAAGGGGTGCGGTGTCCGGAGCGCTGGGGGGAGTAAGATAAACAACCCCTTCCCGCCATGACTTTTGCCCAAATCGCCGGAATTCTCCCCGCCATCGTTTTCCCCGCCGCCACCCTGTTGCAATTGTTCCGGATCATCCGGAGCCGCTCCGCCGCCGGAGTGAATGTGGCGACCTGGTTCCTCTTCGGCCTGGCGAACATCGCCATCTACATCTACGCCGAGCGCTATGACGAATGGCAGGCGATCATCGGCATGCTGCTGACGGCGGTGATTGATTTCGTGATCGTCGGGCTGGTGCTGTTCACCAACCGCAAGCGCGGCGGAGGATTGGTACTGGGAGCGGCGGCGCGGTAGGGGCGGGGACGCTGGAATCAGGTACAGGCTCGGAATTTACGTCCGCTGACGGTGGGCCCGGTCTTGGCCGGTCATGCTGTGGGGCAAGTCGGCCGGTCGGAGACCGGCCCTACCAGGCTGTCGATACGGCTATGATGGAGGATCGTTCAGGGCGACGAACCAGAGAGTTTCCGGAAGGTGCGCAGCGACAACGCTCGCTCAGGCCTTGACCATCTGGCGGCGCAGGAGGCGCAGGGCCATATACAGATTCATCTGGGTGCGGGCGCGCAGGTCCTCATCGCGTTGCTCGGCGGGCAAGCCGCGATTCAGCTTTGGCTGCATGTTGATGTAATCCGGGTGGGCATCGTAGGGCGTTCGGCTCACCACGCCGAGATAGTCTTCCTTGCCGCCCCGGATCAGGGATGCGGTGACGGTGAGCCTGTTCCAGTAGAGCAGCAGGACCGGCGCACCTGCCGGCGCCTTGGCCTCGGCATCAAGGACGACCAGCTCGCCGGGATAGTCGGCGAAGCGAGCCTGCGCGGCGGCGGTGTTCTTCAGCTCGTTGAGGATGAGGTCGTGGCCGTCGACCTGCGAGAGCCGGTAGTGGTGGAAAAAGATCAGATCGGGGGAATCAATCTGCACGTAGACTTTTTCGAGGGGCGGCGCCACCACAGCCGCATCAGCGGCACCCAACCACCAGGGCAGGGCGGCGAAAAGCATCAGGGCGAAAGGAAGACGGGTCGATTTCATGGGGCTCGGGGGCGAACGGATTCTGAGTTCGGCACCTGAGAATCTAGCCAGTATGCGGATTGAAGCAATCAGAGGCTGGTGACCGCGGTGTGGTCAGAAGGTTCACCACTGAAGACAAGGAACACACACGGAATGAGGGCATGAAAGGCGAAGTCTTCGCGCAACCGGGGGACACTGAGTGTGAGTGCCTGGCTGAAGACTTTGGTCGGCACCGCGTAGAGCCTGGTCAGATCGGCTTCTAGGGGGGAAATGGTAGCCGTGAATCGTGAAGCAGCAGATGACAGTGGCATCGGCCCGGAGGCGGAAAGCGTTTGGCCAGAACCAAGGAATAGGCGCCGGCGGAGTTGGTGGCGGCTTACACCGGGCCGCCGAGCTGAGCCAGCAATCCCGCCCGGTTCTTGACCCCCACCTTGCGGAACATGGAATCGAGGTGGCTCTTGATGGTGCTGACGCTTCGGCCCAGCGACTGGCTGATCTCAAGATTGCTCTCGCCCTGGAACAGTCTGAGGGCGACGTCGCGTTCTCGCCGACTGAGCAGTTTCCATTTGCCCAGCCTCGGCGCCACGGCCAGACCGTTCTCAGAAGACACCCAGGTAATCCAAAACCCCGGTTTGGTCAGGGGATCGCCGTTGTCCTGCATGGATTTGATAATGACGAAAAGCCCCGGCTGGGAGGGATGGGCCACCCGTATGTGCAGGCTGCGGTTTGCGTCGTTCGACACGTTGGTTCGGTCACCGGCCTGCATCTTTCGTCGCAAGGATTGGCAGACGCTGCGAATGTCGGCGGGCAGTTGCGGGCGGCGAAGCGGCTTTGCCGTGACGGGACCGGTCGCCGTGCTGTTCGTCCAGCGATGGAGCATTTCCCGGGCGGCATGATTGGTGTACAGGGGGCGGAGGTGCCAGTCCACACACATGGCGGGCAGGGGCAGATCCATCAGGTAAGAAGCCAAAGTGTCCCGGACCTTCGCCTCCTGATTCAATCGCGCGATACGGCGCAAACCGACACCGATTTGCGGATAGAGCCATTCTGCCACCGCGAGATCGGCGGCATCGAAATCGCCCTGGTCCTCGGCCCGATTGATGCCGATCATGTTCTCGATCCCTTCCTTGTTCCAATAGAAGAAACCGAGGCCATGAACCCAGCCTTCCGGCTTCATGAACAACCGGTAGTAGTCACTGGCTTTGAGTTCTGCCAAGGACTGCACGTCACTCACGCGCACCAGCCGGGCTCCGGGGTGGCTCTGCAACCAGGCCAAGCCCGGATGCACGGGCAGCACTTGATCGTACCACTCGGGAGTCCGGAGCGGCAGAGGGCGGGAGTGCAACATGATAGACGGTCCCTGTTCGCGCACGAATTGCAGGCCGAGGACGATGCTGTGCTGCGAGAAGGCCGCCTCCAACAAGGTCTGCAGGGCTGACCAAAGTTCCTTAACCGTAACGGCCGCGTGCAGCTCCAAAAGCAAAGGCTCCAACGCCTGCCGACGCGCCATCAACGCATGGATGGTCCCAGAAATCGCCTGGTTCGGTAGGGTACCGCGCATCCGTTGGGCCATGCCCGGGCAAAAAGCCAAGCCTGCTCAAGAGAGACAAGTCGGTTTTCCGAATCTGAAGCTGCAGGCAGAGATTCATACTTTCGGCTGATGTTCAGCAAAGTACGAAACTGTTAGGGTAGTCGCAATTCACCTGCACTATGAAACCACCACGCCTCTGCCCGCTCGCCGCTTCACTCTGTCTGCTGTTGGTCGCTGCCGGATCGTTGAACGCAAATCCTACTTACTTCAACCCGACGAATCCATACTCGGTGACCGTGAACGGGAGCAGCACCATCTTCAACACCACCGCAGGCTTCAATGGTAACCGGGCCGATTTTGGAGGGCCGTGGGGATCCTACTACGACAACAGTGTGGGAAGGCGGGAATCTGGCCCACAGAGCTTTTCCGCGACGTTTCAGGCCGATCCGGGAAGCGTCTTCACCGGAGTAGCCATGGGATTCTTCCTACAATGGGGTTTTTCGTCCCCTGAAAGCAGCTATGTCGTCTTTCAAATGGACTGGAGTCTTCCGGGTTCGGTCTACACCGGCTCCAATCATAATACCCTGTCAGGAACAGGTGGTGAGCTTTGGACAATTGGATCGGGTGGCGGTCACTATGAATGGAAGCATGCCGGTCCGCAGGGTGGCGGCGGCTTTGAATTTATGCCCATCATGGATTTTCCCTCCGTGCTCCAACTCAACAACGTGTCTAGCTTCGACGTGTCGTTTTCCGCCGAAATCTTCTACGGCGACAAATACTTCGGCGACGGCATAGGGTCTGGTATCGGTTTCTCGGCCTTCTCTGTTCAGCCCTTCATGACAGCCGGCGATCCGGTCGATCCGCCCGTGTCTTCGGTGCCTGACACCGGGGCCACTGCGCACTTTCTCGGGGCCGGCCTGTTCGCCCTGTTCGCAGCCGTTCGCCGGCAGAGATTCAATCAAGCCTAGCCGGTTGCCGGTGCGCAGTGCGTAACGAGGGTGTGCGGAAGCGTCGGAAAGCTTTCGGGGTTCGGATGCTTACTTTCCACCTGCCTGCACGGCGATAAGCGCTAGGCCGTTACAACCGGGGAATGGTCAGACCGGCGTCGACTATGATGACCCGTCCGGTCGAGAGGGGAAAACCTCCGCGTGCCAGACCTGCCACGGCCATGCGATGTCGTCTTGCACGGTCCAGCGAGGTTGGCCGCAAAGTACCTTTGGGCCAACAACCCATTTGGGCCTTGGATTTTGTGGATGAGAAGAAGTGAGTGCGCTGGCAAATCGGGTCCTCGGAAAGTTCGTGCCTGTTCCGTTTTAAGGCAACGACGCGGTGGGTGCGTCGTAGGGCAGCGCGTCCAGGCCTGTTTTCTCACGAGCCGGTCGCGGGCTTGGCGGAAGGTTTTGTCATCCCTGCCGACAGAGAGAATGAATTCGATGGGGGGGCTCCTTTGGAAGACCATGCGTTCTCCCGCAGCCATGCGATTTGGAGTTCCATGTGGGACTTGTCCGCCGGAGCGAAGGCATCGAACTTGAGGCTGAGAGAGCGCAATCTCTTGGGTCCGCGAAGGGACGGGGTCCAGTCGAGGTGATCGACACTGCCGTCGACGATCATTCGCTATTGCAGGGCGATAAAACAAAAGCCAAGGCCCAGCTCCTGCAGGATTGACTCCCTCTCGTTCCGGTTGCCTTGCGCGGATTCAAGGCATGACGAAATTGATTCGGCCTGGGCTTGGGAGGATTAGACCCAATAGCGTCTGCGCCGTTCGGCGGATATTCTCCTAACGATGGTTTAACCTCCCTGCGGACGGAAACGTGGGCCGGCTACCGGCTGCACAACTTCAACCAGTCCACACTACTCCAATCACCTTTCAGCGAATGAGCAGTAACGACATTTAGACATGAACAAATTCCGCTCCTTTCCCTCCGTCCTGGCCCTGGCGGCAATGCTCCCGCTCCAATGGGCTTCCGCTACTCCCACCACGGTCGAACTCGGCACCGCGGGCAATTTTGCCGTTTTGTCCGGTGCAGGCATTACCGTCACCGGGCCAACCGCGATCACCGGCCACATCGGAACGTATCCGACCCCGGCCATCACCGGTATCGGCAACGTCACCTTGACCGGAACAAACCACGCCGATGACGCAGTCACGCAGATCGCCAAAGCCGACTTGCTCACTGCCTATAATGATGCCGCCGGGCGTCCCTTCGATGCCACCTACGCTGGAGGTTTTGATCTGGTGGGCCTGACCTTAACCTCGGGTGTCTATCACGACGCCAGTTCGCTGGCCCTTTCGGGGACCCTGACGCTGGACGCGCAAAACAACGCCGATGCGGTCTGGATTTTCCAGTCCGGATCCACCCTGATCACGGCATCGGACAGTTACGTGAACCTCATCAACGGGGCCATGGCCTGCAACGTGTTCTGGCAGGTCGGCAGTTCCGCCACGCTGGGCACAAATTCTGATTTCACGGGGAATATCCTAGCGTTCACCAGCATAACCCTGACCACCGGCGCAAGCATGGATGGTCGCGTGTTGGCACTGAATGGCGCAGTCACCCTGGATACCAATAACGTCACGCTGGCAGATTGCTCCCATGATACCGCTCCAGTATACGTACCGGAATCCGGTGGCACCTTGTTGCTGTTAGGTTCTGCCGTGCTGGGGTTGGGCGTCTTGGGAAAGCAAGGATCGCGGCGGGCCTTCGTTCCAACGGTCTAGAGCCGGGGAATGGTCAGACCGCCGTCGACCATGATGACCTGGCCGGTCGAGAAGGGGAAATCGTCGCGGGCGAGGCCGGCGACGGCTTTGCCGATGTCGTCGGGGAATCCCCAGCGCGGTTGGACGCAGAGGCCACCGGCGATGAGCTTGTCGTACTTGTCGGTGACGCCGGCGGTCATGTCGGTTTTGATGACGCCGGGGCGGACTTCGTAGACGGGGATGCCGTCGGGGCCGAGGCGGGTGGCGAAGAGCTGCGACATCATGCTCAGGCCGGACTTGGCGATGCAGTATTCACCGCGGTTGATCGAAACCACCGTGGCGGAGATCGACGTGATGTTGACGATGCAACCGGTGAAGGCCGCGTCGGCCTTCTTCGCGGCGACCATGTCCCGGGCGAAGGCCTGCGTCAGGAAGAACACGCCGCGGAGGTTCGTGTTCATGACGTAGTCATAGGACTCCTCGCTCGTCTCCAGCAAATCGGCGCGGACTTTGGGAGCGACGCCCGCGTTGTTGACGAGCACGAAGGAGCGGAGAGCGGAGAGAGGGGAGCTAGCAGCCAGATCGACCGGTTGGCTCTTTGCTCCCTGCTCCATGCTCCCTGCTCCAACGAAGCTGCGGGTCGCAGCGAGGATGCTGGCGCGTCCCTCGACGCTGCCCACGTCGCCGCGGGCGTAGCCGACCCGGACGCCGAGGGCGCGGAGCTTGGCCATCGGTTCGGCGACGGCGGATTCTTCGCGGACGCCGTTGATGACGATATCCCATTTCTCGGCGGCCAGTTTTTCGGCGATGCCGAAACCAATGCCGCGCGAACCACCAGTGACGAGAGCTACTTTAGACATGAGAGAGAGGAGTTTTGCCCACTAAACACACGAATGGGCACGAATGAATTCTTTCAGGAGGAAACGGAGGGAACTGAGACAGGAAGACTAACCACGGAATACACAGAACACACGGAAGTCGGAGTTTAACCACTAATAGACACTAAGGGCTCACTGATCAGGAACAGAAGGATCTGGGGTTTCTGAAAACAGATTAGTGGTTCGTTAGTGTGGATTAGTGGTTTACCCGTTTGGTTGAATCACAGCGAAGCTGAAGGGGGCCTGCCCACTAAACTCACGAATGAACACGAAAACCGAGATAGGATTAGGTTTCGTGCCCTTTCGTGTGTTTCGTGGGCAATGCGGGATTGATTACTTCAGGACCGGAACGTCGAGCCACTTGCGCTGGGCCCAGGACTCGAGGGCGATCTCGGCGAGTTGCACGCCCTTGGCGCCTTCGTGGAGGCTCCAGCGAAAATCACCGCCGACCACGACGTGCTTGAGGAAGAGCTCCCACTGGATCTTGAAGGCGTTGTCGTAGAAACCCTGGTCGGGCACGCGGGTCCAGCCGTCCTTGTACTTGATCGGGCTGTCGATGTCGGGATTCCACACGCAACGCGGCGTGGCGGCGAGGGCCTGGGCCTTGCAGTCGCGCAGGCCGGCGACGGCGGAACCGTGCGTGCCGTCCACCTGAAGCGTGAGCAGATCGTCGCGGTCGACGCGGACGTCCCACGAGGAGTTGAAGTGACAGATGACGCCGTTCTTCAGCTCGAACGTGGCGTAGGCGGAGTCGTCGGCCGTGCACTTGTAGGGCTTGCCGGCCTCGTCCCAGCGCTGCGGGATGTGCGTGGCGCCAAGGCAGGTGAGGGACTTGATGTCGCCGAAGAGATTCTGGATGACGTACTGCCAGTGGCAGACCATGTCGGTGATGATGCCGCCGTCATCTTCCTTGCGGTAGTTCCACGACGGGCGCTGGAGTTTCTCGTGTTCGCCGGTGAAGACCCAGTAGCCGAACTCGCCGCGGACGGAGAGGATTTTGCCGAAGAAGCCGGTGTCGATGAGGTATTTCAGTTTCACGAGGCCGGGCAGCCAGAGCTTGTCCTGCACAACACCGTTCTTGAGGCCGGCGGCGGTGACCTCGTTGGCGAGGGCGAGGGCTTCCTTGGAGGTGGTGGCGGTCGGCTTCTCGCAGTAGATGTGTTTCTTCGCGGCGATGGCCTTGCGGACGCCGGTGGGGCGCTGGCCGGTAAGCGTTGAGTCGAAGTAGATCTGGTTTTCCGGCTTGGCCAGCTCGGCGTCGAGGTTGGTCGAAACGCGCGAGACACCCACGCGGGCGGCGAGGGCCTTGAGCTTGGACTCACTGCGACCCACCAGCACGGGGTCGGGCATGATGATCTCGTCGTCGGAGAGCTTCACGCCGCCCTGGTCAATGATGGCCTTGATGGAGCGGATGAGATGCTGGTTGGTGCCCATGCGTCCTGTGACGCCGTTCATGATGATGCCGATTTTGTGGATTTTCATTGGATGATGATAAAAGTTAGGGGTTAGAAGTTAGGAGTTAGGGGGAGGAGGGGTTATTGGATGAAAGTTACTGGTTTTTGGGGTTCGGGTGGTTTGATACTCATAACCAATAACTCTTAACGGATAACTGCGCGCATCAGACATGATCGCGGTAGGCTTGGACGATTTTTTTGAGGTACTCGTCCTGATCCATGGCCCACAGCCGCGTGCTGAAGACTTCGACCTCGTTGAAGCCCTTGAAGCCGGTGGCTTCGACCCAGGCGCGGATCTGGCGGAGCGGGATGCAGCCCTCGCCCATGAGACCGCGGTCGTTGAGGAGGTCGATGGTCGGAGTGCGCCAGTCGCAGACGTGGTAGGCGAAGAGGGCGTTGAGTTTGCCGCAGCGGGCGATCTCGGCTTCGAGGGCGGGGTCCCACCAGAGGTGATAAACATCGGCGGCGACGCCGACGAAGGGGGACTTGAGCGCTTCGACCATGTCGTTGGCCTGGCCCAGGGTGTTCACCGCGGAACGGTTGTCGGCGTACATCGGGTGGAGCGGCTCGATGGCGAGCTTCACGCCGGCGGCCTGGCAGTCGGGGAGGAGGGCGGCGATGCCGTCCTGGATCTGCTTGCGCGACTCGGTAAGCGGCTGGCCGGGGACGGCGCCGCAGACGAGCACGATGAGCGGCGCGCCGAGTGCGTGGGCCTCGGCGATGGCCTTGCGGTTGTCATCGAGGGCCTTGGTGCGATCCGCGACGGTTACGGCGGGGAAGAAGCCACCACGGCAGAGCGAGACGATGGACAGACCGTGGTCGCGGAGCAGCTGGCCGGTTTTCGCGATGTCGCGGCCGGCGAGAGTGTCACGCCAGACGGTGATGCCCTTCACGCCCGCGGCGGCGAACTTGGCGGCAGACGTCTCGATCGCCCACGGCTTGGTGGTGATCGTGTGGATGCAGAGACGGGAGAGATCAGGGAGTGGAGAGGAGGGTTTCATTTTTTAACCACGGCTTGCTCGGATGAACACGGATGGATTAACGACAGAATACACGGAACACACAGAAGGGAGTGGATTTCACAGGAGGAAACGGAGGTAACAGAGATGGTTGATCTCAGTGTTCTCCGTTGGCTCCTGTGAAAAGGTTGGGTTCATTTGTGATGTCGAGGGGAAGCATGGAGCGGGGAGGGTTTAGGGGTTAGGTGATTCGTTATTGGCTGAGGGTTATTGGGTCGGACCGAAGAACGAATAACCAGGAACTGATAACCAAGGCGTCAGCCTTTCAGGCAGCCGAAGAAGGTGTAGTCCTTCTCGCCCTTGATGAGGCGTTGGAGGGTGAGGGCGGCTTCGCGGATGTGGTAGTCGCCCCACATGCAGGCTTCGCCGCAGGGGACCTTCTGGCCGGGCGGGATGTAATCCCAGCCGTTCGGACGGTGATAGACGGAGTGGAGGAGGAGGCCCTGATGCTTGGGGTCGGTGCCAAGGTAGGCGTCGCTGAGGAGTGTGCGCATCGTGGTGAGGCCGGCCTGCCAGTATTTTTTCCCCTCGGGTGTGTTTTCGCCGAGGTAGCGGCCGAGGCGAAGCAAGCCTTGAACGCCGATGGCGGCGGCGGAACTGTCCACGGGCTCGTGGTCGTTGAAGATCTCGGCGTTGCGGGCGCGCCAGTCACCGAGCTTGTGCAGGTTGGGCGCGCCGCCGTCCCAGTACGGAATGCCGTCGAGGGCGGTGTTGGCGATGTACCAGTCGCAGGTGGCTTTCGCGCCCTTGAGGAGGAGGGCTTCCCATTTGGCGCGTCCGCCGAGCGGGGCGAGATCGGCGTCGGAGAGGGTCTTGAGGAATTCGAGTTCCTCGGCGAAACCGATCATAGCCCAGGAGAGACCGCGGGTCCAGGTGGTGAAACCGGAGAAACCCTGCTGGGAGTTGGGGCAGCGGAAGCGTCCGTCGTTGCGGTTGAAGATGGCCTCGTGCGTGGTGCGGCCGCGCTCGGCGGGAATGTCGTAGCCGTCACGACCCTCGCCGTAGTAGATCGAATACTTGGCCGTGGCCTCGATGTGCTGCAGGCCGCGTTCGAGGAGGGAGTGGGCGGCATCGTTCTCGCCCATGAGGCGGTGACCGAGCTGGTGCGCGACCATCAAAATGCGGACGGAGCGGATGGTGTCGACGAAGAGGGAGTGTGGTCCGTTGAAGGAGTAGATGTAGCCGCCGCCGCCGTGGATCGTGGACCAGCGGGCGGCCTGGACGGCGCCGGAGGCCTTGATCGCCATCTCGCAGAAGTCGATCTGGTTGGCGGGGAGCTTGCCCTCGCGCTGGAGGCGCAGCCAGTTGCCGTAGGTGGAGAGGTTGTTGAAGCCGTGGTCGTGCACGCCGACGTGCGAGACGTGCGAAGCCATGCGTTCGACGGTGAGCTTGGCTGCGGCATCGGCGAAGCGCTGCTCGCCGGTGGCGTCAAATTGCAGGAAACCGGAGCCGTAGTTGAAGCCCTCGGTCCACTCGGTCCAGCCGCGCGCGGTGTATTGTCCGGCGACGGTGAAGACGGGCGAGCCCTTGAGCGGATCGTAGTTCTTGAAGATGAGGTCGATCTTCTGGCCGGAGAGCTGCCAGAATTTATGGAGCGCGGGCGTGAGGGCGGAGGCTTTCAGTTGGTCGTCAATTTTCATGGGAGGGAAGGCAGGGTTAACCACTAATGGCCACTAATGACTCACTAATCAGGGGAAGGCCTGCCGGGGGATAGGTATTAGTGCTCATCAGTGTGGATTAGTGGTTCAAAAGGGTTGGCGCTCAGTAGCGTTTGTCCTTTCTCAGGTGCAAAATCACGAACGCGGAGTCGGCGAGGGTTTCGTAGGTGTGTTGTTGGATGGCGTCGAACTGGATGCTTTCGCCGGCGCCGAGTTCGACAGTTTCGTGGGGGAGCGCGACCCGGAGGCGGCCGGTGGTGACCCAGCAGACTTCGGTGTCGTCATGATGAATCTCGGGACGGTTGACGCGGGCACCGGCCGGCGCGGTGCCGAGATGGGCGACGACGTTGGCGTACTTGACCTGCCGAAAACTGAAGTCGCCCGAGCGGTAGGTTTTCTCGGCGGTGCGGTGCACGAGCTCGGACTCACACAGCGCGAGCAGATCGGTGGCACTCAGGCCGAAGGCGCGGGCGAGGCGATAAAGGGTGTCGAGCTCGGCGGACTGCTGGTTGCGTTCGAGCTTGGAGATGACGCCCACGGAGACGCCCGAGGCCTCGGAGAGTGCGGCCAAAGTAAGCTCATGCTGCTCGCGAAGGGTGCGCAGCACGGAGAAGTCGAATTTGGGGGCAACGGGGGTCACTTTTCTTAGACGGAAAAAAACAGCCTAAATATGTTCGTCAACGAAAAAGTAGTTTTTGGGGTCAAATCCCAAGAGCAACCTTCTTGGAGGGCTGTCTCCTGACCAGCTGCGGTCGGCCGGGAGGCCGACCCTCCAGGGCAATCAGCTACACGCCCCTACCGTCGAAGGCAGACGGCTAGAGCAAATCATGAATGCGCGGGCATCCTTCGTGGACACCTACAGGCGCCGCCGAACGGCGCCTCTACAAAAGGCAGGAGGGCCTTAGCAGCTGCCGGGCTGGCCGTAGTAGGCGCCGGGGCCGTGCTTCCGCTTGAAATGCTTCTTCAGGAGCTCGGGCTCGATGGTCTTCAGCTTCGGATCGAGGGACAGCGACATCAGCGCCATGTGCGCGATGCACTCGACGGCGACGGCGACCTCGACGGCCTTGGCGACTGACTTGCCCCAGGTGAAGGGGGCGTGACGGTTCACAAGGACGGCAGGGAAATCGGCCGGGTCCAGTTTGCTGCGCAGGAAGCGCTCGACGATGACGTTGCCGGTGGCCCACTCGTATTCGCCGCCGCTGATTTCCTTAACGGTCATCTTCCGGGTGACGGGGATGTTGCCGTTGAAGTAGTCCGCGTGTGTCGTGCCGAAGATCGGGATCTCGCGGCCGGCCTGGGCGAAGGCCGTGGCGTGTGAGCTGTGCGTGTGCACGACGCCGCCGATGTCCGCGAAGGCCAGGAAGAGCCGGCGATGAGTCGGTGTGTCGGAGGACGGGTTGAGCTTTCCTTCGACCTTTTTCCCCTCGAGGTCGATGAGGACCATGTCGGCGGGCTTCAGGTCGGCGTAGGCCACCCCGCTGGGCTTGATCGCGAAAATGCCCTTGGCGCGGTCGATGGCGCTGGCGTTGCCAAAGGTGAGATTGATCAGCCCGTGCTTTGGCAGGGCGATGTTGGCCTCGTAGGCCTCGCGTTTAAGCTCGTTGAGCACGTTTAAGTCCTAAGTTTAAGTTGAAGAAATACAGGAAGGGAAAGCGAAGACTTCAACTTCAACTTTCCCCTTAGGCCGGCAACAGCGCCGTTAGGCGCGGAAGCCTCCGCTCAGGTGGTAGTACACCTCGTTGTTGCGGAGGTCCTGTTTGAGCTGGCCGAGGGTGGTGTCCGCGTTGATGAGGACGGTCTCGATGCCGGCGATTGTGGCGAAGTCCTCAAGCATCTCGCTCGTGACGACGTAGCTGTAGCCGGTATGATGTGCGCCACCGGCGTAGATCCACGCCGCGCAGGCGGTCTTGAAGTCGGGCTTGCACTCCCAGACGGCGCGGGCGACGGGGAGTTTGGGCAGCTTCGGGGTCTTGACGGCGGTGACTTCGTTGATGATGAGACGGAAGCGGTTGCCGAGATCGACGAGCGAGGCGTTGAGGGCGTCGCCCTTCGGGGCGTCGAACACGAGGCGGACCGGATCCTCCTTGCCACCGATACCGAGCGGGTGGATCTCCACGGCGACCTTGCCCTTCGCGATCGACGGGCAGATCTCCAACATGTGTGAGCCGAGGACCTGGTGGCCCTTCGGCGACATGTGGTAGGTGTAGTCTTCCATGAACGACGTCTGCTTGCCGCCAGCCATGACCTTCATGGCGCGGACGAGGGTCGCGGTCTTCCAGTCGCCCTCGCCGCCGAAGCCGTAACCCATGCCCATCAGGCGCTGCGTGGCCATGCCGGGCAGCTGGCGCAGACCGTGCAGGTCCTCGAAGGTGTCGGTGAAACCCTTGTAGCCGCCGGCCTCGAGGAAGGCGGCCATGCCGAGCTCGAGGCGCGCGCTGTAACGGAGCTCCTGATGGCGTTTGCCGCCTTTCTTCAAGGCCGAGACAACCTTGTAGGTTTTCTCGTAGTCGGCGCAGAGGTCGGTGATGTCGGTGTCCTTGACCGCATCGACGACGGCGACGAGATCGCCGACGCCGTGGGTGTTCACGGCGAAACCGAATTTCATCTCCGTGGCGACCTTGTCGCCCTCGGTGACGGCGACCTGGCGCATGTTGTCGCCGAAGCGGACGAACTTCGCGCCCTGCCAGTCGTGCCAGGCGCGGGCGGCGCGCTGCCAGGCGGCGATGCGCTCGTGGACCTCGGGGTCGGTCCAGTGACCGACGACGACCTTGCGGCCGAGGCGCATGCGCGTGTGGATGAACCCGGCCTCGCGGTCGCCGTGGGCGGCCTGGTTGAGGTTCATGAAATCCATGTCGATCGTCTTCCACGGCAGGTCGCGGTTGAACTGCGTGTGCAGGTGGAGGAAGGGCTTCTTCAGCAGACCGAGACCGCGGATCCACATCTTCGACGGTGAGAACGTGTGCATCCAGAGCACGAGCCCGGCGCAGTTGGCGTCGTTGTTGGCGGCGAGCATCACGTTGGTGATCTCTTCGGGCGTGGTGAGGAGGGCCTTGAAGACGGTCTTCAGCGGCAGCTTTTTCGAGGCGCCGAGGGCGTCGGCGACGACCTTGGCGTTGGCGGCCACCTGCTTGAGCGGACCGGGGCCATAAAGGTGCTGCGAACCGCAGACGAACCAGATTTCAGGGGAGGCGAGGAGTTTCATGAGAGTGGAAAAGGGTGGGTGGCGAGTGGTGGGTAGTGAGCAGGGTAGGGCCAGTCTTTGACTGGCCAGGACCGGTCGGAGACCGGTCCTACCGCACGGTTTCCTTGATCGTGAGCAGTTCTTTCATCACCCCGCCAAGGTCGGCGGAGGGGCCGCGGCCGCCGAAGCTGTCGTGAAGCTGGCGGTAGAGGGCGTAGAGCTGGTTGTAGGTTTTCTGCGCCGCGGCCTTGGGCTTGTAGGCGACCTTTTTGAGGGACGTCATCTTCTCTTGTGCGGTCGGGAAATCCGGGTGGGCGCCGGCGAGGACGGCGGCGCTGACGGCCGAGCCGAGGGCGCAGGCTTGGGACGATCCGGCGACGAGCATCGTGCAGCCGGTGATGTCGGCGTAGATCTGCATCAGCAGCGGATTCTTCTCGGCGATGCCGCCGGCGCAGACGACGCGGTCGATGGGTACGCCGTATTCCTTGAAGCGTTCGATGATGGCGCGGGCGCCGAAGGCCGTGGCCTCGATGAGCGCGCGGTAGATCTCCGCCGGGGTGGTGTAGAGCGTCTGGCCGACGAGCAGACCGGTCAGGCGCTGGTCGACCAGCACGGTGCGGTTGCCGTTGTTCCAGTCGAGCGCGAGCAGGCCGCTCTGGCCGGGCTTCAGCTTGGCGGCGTCGGCGGTGAGTTTGGCGTGGAGCTTCGCGTCACCGAGCACGCCCTCGACGTACCACTTGAAAATATCACCGACCGCGCTCTGCCCGGCCTCAAGGCCGTAGAAGCCCGGGAGGATGGCGCCCTTGACGATGCCGCAGATGCCGGGGATGTCAGGCACGGCCTTGCTGGCGGAAACGACGCCGCAGTCACAGGTGGAGGTGCCGATGACCTTGACGAGGGTGCCCTCGGCGACCCCGCAGCCGATGGCGCCGTAATGCACATCGAATTCGCCGATCGCGATCGGGATGCCGGCGGGCAGCCCAAGGGTCTTCGCCCATGCGGGCGAGAGGTTGCCGGCGGATTGGCTGGCGTCATGGGCTTTTTCGTAAAGACGGTCGCGCAGGTCGGCGAGGCGCGGGTCGAGCAGGGCGAGAAACTCCTTGTCCGGCAGGCCACCCCAGTCTTCGGCGTAGAGGGCCTTGTGGCCGGCGGCGCAGACGCCGCGCTGGACGGCGCGCGGGTCGGTCACGCCGGCGAGGACGGACGGAATCCAGTCGCAAAGCTCCACCCAGGAATAGGCGGCGGCGAAGACCTTGGGTGCGGTGTTGGCGCAGTGCCAGAGCTTGGCCCAGAACCACTCGGAAGAGTAGGTGTTGCCGCACTTGGCGATGTATTGCGGACGGTGTTGCGCGGCGAGTTCGGTGATCTTGGCGGCCTCGCGCCAGCTGGTGTGATCCTTCCAGAGCCAGCATTGGGCAGCGAGATTCGCGGCCCATTTCTTGTCGGCCGCGAGGGCCCGATTGGACGCGTCGACCGGGATGGGGCTGGAGCCGGTGGTGTCAACCCCGAGGCCGATGATCTTGGCGGCGGAAAAACCGGGCTGTTTCTTTGCCTGGGCGAGGGCGCCCTTGACGGCCTTCTGCAGGCCGAAGAGGTAGTCCCCGGGATGTTGTCGGGCGACATTGTGATCACGTGGGTCGAGCAGGACACCCTGCGTGCCGCTGGGGTAGTTGACGATGCAGGTGCCGAGTTCCTTGCCGTCCTTGCAGCGCACCACGAGGGCGCGGACGGAGTTGGTGCCGTAATCAATGCCGAGTGTAAACATGGGGTTGGAGGATCGTTTGTAGATACGCAGGAAATGGTGGTCAACCAAGGGAAAGGCATGACCGTAATGTGGATTAAACCAGCCCCAGGACGGGGGGTGGAGCCACGACTTACTTGACGGTTCGGTGAATTGGCGGGAAACAGGGGGGAGACCGCTGCCATGGCCCGCCCCACGCTCAACGACATCGCCCGTCAGGTCGGCTATTCCAAGAATACCGTCTCACTCGCTTTGCGGGGTGACCGGCAGATCCCGGAGTCCACCCGTGAGCGCATCCGCAAGGCGGCGGCTAGGCTTGGTTACCGGCCGAACGCGGTGGTCTCGCAGCTCATGGCGCAGCTCCGGTCCAGCCGGACGACACGCCTGCAGGCCAAACTTGCCCTGGTGAACGCCAATCGGGATCCCCAGGCCTTCCGCACCCATCCGACCATTCCCACCTATGTGGAAGGCTGCGAGAGCCGGGCGGCGAAGCTGGGCTACAGTTTTGACCGTTTCTGGCTGCATGATCCCACGCTCAACGTGGAACGCTGGCTGCGCATTTTGCACGCTCGCGGCATCAAGGGGGTGGTGCTGGTGGGGCTGATGGACACGACGCACCTGCCGGATGCCCTGCGGCCCGTGTGGGCCGAGCTGCCCACGGTGGTGACGGGCGTGCGGACGCGGGATCCCGCCCTCTCGTTTTGCTGCGTGGATCACCACCATCTCGCGCTGACGGCGATGGAACGGGCGCTGGCGCTCGGTTACCGCCGCCCGGGTCTGGTGCTGGATGATGTGATCGACGCGCTGGTGGAACGGCGTTTTTCGGCCGGTTACCTCACCGCCCAGCGGACCCTGCTGCCGCCGACACAGCACGTGCCGATGTTCACCCAACAGATCGGGGCGCAGTCGGAGCCACCGGGCTTTCACGCTTGGTTGCAGGAGCACCAGCCGGATGTCATTTTCACGCTCTACAACAACGTCATCGCCTGGCTCAGGGAGTCGGGACGGCGCGTACCGGAGGATGTGGGCGTGATCCAGCTGGAGTGGCGCGCCACCCGGCCGGAGATCGCCGGCCTGAACCAGCACAATTTCGTCACGGGCGAGGCGGCGGTGGACATGGTGGTGAGCCAGATCCACAACAATGAAACGGGCGTGCAGGAGTTCCCCCGGGCGACCCTGATCGGGGCGACCTGGATGGATGGCCAGAGCGTGCGGACGCAGTCGGGGCCGGCCCCGCGCCCGAAGCGCCGCGTGAGCAGGGCCCGTTAGGCGCCCAGCCGGGCGGGCGGAGGGATGGAGCGGCCGGGAGGCGCCGGCGGACCAGGCATGTGACCTGTGGTAATAAGTAACAATGATTCCTAAGACTAAAAAAGGCTTGTCATCGGCAGTTATTAATAATTATTAGCCTCTTCTCTTACCCAACCCCCCACCACCGTATGACTACCCGATCCACCGCCCTGTTCAGGCGGGCCGCTGCTTGCGGCTTCGCCCTTGTTGCTCTCAGTGTCTTCGCCCAGGTTGCCGCGCCGGCGGCGAAGTCCGAGACCGTTGTTCTGCCGACCTTCACGGTTTCCACCGAGCAGGACGTCGGCTACCGCGCCACCAACTCCGTCTCCGCCACCCGGGTGGACACGCCGATCAAGGACCTGCCCTTTGCGATCAGCGCCTTCACGGGTCAGTTCATCGAGGACATCGGTGCTCTCGAACTGCTGGACATCGTCAGCTTCGCGCCCGGCGTCACCAGCGGGGCCAAGGAGTTCACCCAGGGTAACAATCGTTATTCCATCCGCGGCTTTGATGGCGATGTGACTCCCCAGCGCAACGGCTTTAGCGGAGGCCGCTATGTGGACTCGGCCAACATCGAGCGCGTGGAAGTCGTCAAGGGGCCGGCCTCGCTGCTCTATGGCCAGATCACCCCGGGTGGCACGGTCAACTACATCACGAAGCGCGCGACCAACAAGAATTTCGTCAAGATCAAGCAGCAGGTGGGCACCGACAGTTTCTGGCGCACGGATGTGGACATCAACCGCGTGCTGGTCGACGGCCGCGTCAACGGCCGCCTCATCGCCTCGTATGAGAATTCACTGGCCTGGGCGAACCCCAGCGCCGGGCATTCCGGCGTCGTGGCCGGCAGCTTTGACGTCAAGTTGCACGACAACGTCTCCCTGATTCTCGACTTCGAAACCTTCCACAAGGTCCAGAATCCGCTGATCAGCATGAGTCCGAATCTGGCGGTGCCGATCACGGCGACCTCCGGCAATTTTGCCCGCCTGGCGGATCGCGCCCGGGCGCAGGCGTACATCGACGCCGGCAATCTCAACCTCGGTTTCATTGGCTATCCCCCCTTGCCCCGTGACTTCAACTATCCCGGCGACGGCGATTACCGCACCTCGGATTTCAACAACTTCAACGCCGAGTTGAACGTGAAACTGGGCACCAACTGGCGCGCCCGCGCCAACTTCGGCTGGGATGACTACAAGCTCAGCAACAAGCTGACCGGTCTGGCTGAGTTCACGACCAACCCGACCGCCGCCTACCTCGCCACGAAGAACCGTTTTGATTATGTGGCCGAATTGGCTGCCAACCCGGCCGCCGTGCTGGCCGACCCGACCAAGACGGCCAGCTCCCTGCTGACCCGCCGCAAGCGCCTCGAGGAATCCGGTGGGGACACGCGGACCTACCAGGCGGAAATCTCCGGCCTCGTCGAAATTGGCGGCGTCAAGGTGAAGCCCCTTTTGGGCGTGCTCCTCAGCCAGATCGGCACGAACGGTTTCCGTCGGGCCAGCAACACCACGCCCCCGACCACCACCCCGAACGCCAGCACCACGCCGGGCCAGCATTTCCAGCCCTGGGATTACAACAATCCCGCCACCTGGGACCACACGCCCACCTACAACACGGCGGACATCCCCAACATTGAGGTCTTCAACAACACGCATGGCGAGGAAAGCGCCGCCTATGCCCTGTTGAATGCGAGCTTCTTCAAGGACCGTCTCATCCTGATCGGCGGCGCCCGCTACAACAAAACCTGGACCATCGGCACCAATTTCCTCCCCACGGTGGCCACGACGCCGGGACCCGCCACCGTCGGCTCCAAATATGAGGAGAGCGCCACCACGCCGCAGTTCGGTGTCGGTTTCAAGGTGCGCCGTGACATGCTGCTGTTCGCCAATTACTCCGAGTCGTTCTTCATCGAGGAGCGTTCGTTGACGGCATGGAATCCCGCCTACAACCCGTCCTTGCCTTCCGGAGCCGGCAACCCGGTCACCGTCTCCACGCCCGCCAAGCCCACCACCGGCAGCGGATACGAGGTGGGGGTGAAGACTGATTTCCTGGAGGGACGCGTGTCCTCCACGGTCTCCCTGTTCCACCTGGAGCGCGTCGACCGCGTCCTTCGGTTCCGTCAGACCGCCCCGGACGGCACCTTCCCGACGCTCAACAGCCAGGGTACGGTTGACCAGAGCGAAGGCGTCGAGGTTGAACTCACCTGGTCCCCGATGAACAACTGGCAGGTTTATGCCAGCTACACCGGGATGGATATCAAGACGACCAAGGCCGAGTTTGCGACCAATCCCGTCTACAGCGGTGCTCCCCTTACCGACCTCGCGACGCAAGCCGCCTACGTCGCCGCCTACAACGAAGCCAAGGCCCTCATTTTGGGCGCGGTGCCGGAAGGTTCCGCCGAGCATCTGGCCTCGCTGTGGTCCCGCTACAGCTTCGTCGACGGTCCGCTCAAGGACTGGTGGATCGGCGCCGGCTTCGTCTACACTGGTGACAAGGCCCAACGCTCGGCCAACCCCACGCTCTTCCTCGATTCCAACATCATCTATGACATGACGGTGGGTCGCGACTGGAAGATCGGGAAACAGAAATGGTCCGGCACGCTCGCCGTGAAAAACCTGGCCGACACCCAATATTGGAATGCCAACCAGTCGCGCGGTGCCCCGCGCCGCTTCATCCTGACCGTGTCCACGAAGTTCTGAGGAACCGGACACGGTTGCCAAAGCCAAGGCCGCCTACGGGCGGCCTTTTTTTCGACCTTCGCAGGCGGGCCCGCTCACCTTCGCGGCCCGCGCGGGTGGGGCGGTTCATATTGGTGGAAGGGGCCGGCCACCGGGCGGTGTTATGCACCGTACAACCCCGCCTGCCCATGCCTACCAAATATTTCCCCAGCGTTCTGCTCTTCCTCGGGCTTGCTCTCGCTGTCCCGGCCCCCGCGCAGTTCTTCTCGTCGTCGGCCGATTATGTCCCGCTGAAGATCATTCAGACGACCCGGCCCACTTTCCCGATGAAGCTGCAAAACACCGTCGTCATGGAAGGTGACGCGTGGGTCGTGATCAAAATCGATCTCCAGGACCAGCTCGAGGACTGGTTGGTGACCGGTTACACCCGCAAGGAGTTCGCCGACGAAGCCGTTGAGGCGCTCAAGCAGTGGCAGTACGAGACCACCCGGTTGCGCGGTGAGAAGTGGGGCACGATCCGCGAAGTCCATTTTGTCTTCTCCCGGTCCGGGGTGGTCATCAGCCAGAGCGGCATCGAAGGTTTCCAGAATTATTTGGAGCGGCTGCGGCCGGGCGGCCTGGGCTTCCGCGCCTATAAGCTGAGTGAAATCGACCGCATCCCCGTGCCCATCAAGGTGGTGTCGCCCGGCTATCCCAAGGAGCTCGCCGACCGGGGCGTGAAGGGCAAGGTCGTGGTCGACTTCTACGTCGATGAGACCGGCAAGGTTCGTCTGCCCGGTGCGCTCAGCTGGTCCAACGACATGCTGGCCAATCTCGCTGTCACGGCGGTGAAGGAGTGGTCGTTCGAACCGCCCACGCACAAAGGCGAACCCGTGTTGCTGCAGGTCAGCCAGGAATTCGCGTTCGGCCCGAAGTAGGCGCCGCGAAGAAAACGAGAGGACAAGCTTTCCCGACCCGGGGTCCACGGCCCCGGGTTTTTGCGTGGACCGGAGGCGGCGACATCTGGCCTGCGCATTGCGGCGGGACGAGTCTGGCTCGCGAGATGGGCGACCTTACATTCAACTCAGAAAACAGGTTTTTGAAACACAGAGGCCACAGAGATCATAGACGAGATCGATCATTGCCGTGCGCCAGTCGACTCACCTGTGAGGCGAGTGAATCTGATGGGATCGACGGGTCTCAACTTTCGATTCTTGAGTTCACTGTGGCCCCGCGTTCTGCGGAAACTACGGAGACTTTCATCAACGTGTGACACTGGGTGCGGCCTGCTTGCACCGGTCTCCAACACACCCCGCCCTGTCGGGCACCCCTCTTCCTAGAGGGGATTTCAAGTCGGGTTGACCGGGTCCCCTCAGGGAAGAGGGGTGGCGCGAAGCGCCGGGGTGTGTCGCTTCTTTGCGTGGTCCCCATTAGATTTACCCGCGTCGCGTGGCCGGCGCCTCGTGTCCATTCACCGGTCGGTGGCCGGCTACGACTTTGCCCGATGGCTGATCGCGGTGTCCGCGAGAATCGGGGACGGCGCCGGAGGACTGGCCGCGATGAAATCTGCGAGGAGCAGCCGCAACTGCTTCCGCGCCCGGTAGAGCCGGGTTTCGACGCCGCGGACGGAGCAGCCGGTAATCTCACCGATCTCCAGATGGGAGAGCCGGTCATACTGGTGCAGCAGCAGCGTGACCTTGAGATCGTGAGGCAGCCGGTCGATGGCCGCGCGCACGGCGGCCACGGTCTCCTGCTGCTCGAGCCGGTCGGCGGGAGCGGGTTGGTCGGCCACCAGCTGGTCACCGGCCGTCTGGCCGGCTTCGCCGGTTGGGGCGTCCAGGGCGAACGTGGGGTGACGCCGTTTCCAGCGGTGGTGGTTGTGGCAGAGGTTGGCGAGGGTGGTGAACAGCCAGGCGCTCAGTTTGGTATCGGGTCGCAGCCGCAGGCGCTGCTGGTAGAGCCGCACGAAGGTCGCCGCCGCCAGATCGGCGGCATCGGTCGTGTTCTGGACGTAGCGGTAGGCGAAGTGATGCAGCGGCCGCTGCCATCGCGCGATCAGCCGGTTCAACGCCGCCGCTTCACCCTGCTGCAGGGCGAGGAGGTCGCTGCGGTCGGTGACGGGATCAACGGGCACGGCACGCGGTGGGTCGCCTCAGTTCAGCATCAGGGCGGCCAGCGGTCCGGCCGCCGTCACGAGCTGGATGTAACGCTCCCTTTGCCTGGGGTTCATGAGCTCGGCGGAGGCCATCACCAGCTGCTGGGTGGAGTCGCGGCAGGCCGCGTTGAGCTGGCGCCGGGCCTCCACGAAGCGCGCAAATTCCAGAAAGTCGACGCGGTCGCTGTTGCGGCGGGTCTGCTCGAATGCCGTCAGCTCGGCCTGCAATTGCGACACCTGCGCGGTCATGGCGTGCAACCGCGGGCTGGAGGCCTCGTGCAGCTGCTTGATCTGCGCAAACTGGGCGTCGCTCAGCTCCAGCTCGCTGCGCATCCAGGCCAGCTGGCCCTCGAGCGAGTCGGTTGGCGGCACGGCGTTCAGCCGCAGGTAGCTGAAATGGGCGGTCAGGCCTGCGCCGAGACCCAGCAGCAGGAAGAGGATCGTGCGGTTCATGACCGGGGCTCCTTGTTTTGCACCGCGAGGAGCGGGTCGATCAGCTGCAGGTAGCTGCGGGCCAGCTGCTGGCTCCGTTCGTGCTGGATCCGGTTGATGCGCACCTCCGCCAGGAACAGGCCGAGGAGCGCGCAACTGGCGACAAACATCACGACAAACGGAGGCCGGGCAAACCAGGCCTCGATGGTCACCCACCACCCGACCGGAGGCGGGGCGTCATTTTCCTGCAGGGCGATGCGGTGCCAGACCTCGGCCGCGAGCCGCGGGGGTGGGGCGGGCGTCTCGGACCAGCGCTCCAGCAGGGGATCGAGGGGATCAGGCGGATTCGTCATGGCGGGGTGGGGTAGGCTGACAGTTAACCGCATAACACCGCGCGGCCCGGAAGTCCTTCACATTATTTCGCGAAACAATGGAGCGGAAGGAGCGAAGGATGGGGACGGAATGCTCCAAGCTATGCCCTTAAGATGTTTCAGGTAGAATCGACACACCCGGGCGCTACGCGCCACCCCTCTTGATCCGGACTCATGCAGTGGGACCGGACATGGCCTCGAGCTCCTTGGTGGGCGGGCACGTCCCTGGCCACAACGAAGATTGGGTGACCGGCGCCGGGAGCTCAGCAGGGCGAGTCGGTGCGTGACCGTTTGCGGACCTTTGCGTGGCCACGACAGTCATCGCCGGCAGAGGGACCTGCCGGCCCACCTAATTATTGAAGCTTACGCAAAGAAAAGACACACCCCGGTCGTGAAGGGGGCTCACGGCCCTACCGCGGCATTTCCTCGGGCAGGAGCTTCAGCCGGGTGAGAAACGCCTGCATCAGATCCGCGGCTTTGCTCTTCCACTCGGCGCTGGTGAGGCCGTGGCCGCCGCCGGGTATCGTGATGAAGGTGCAGTCGTTGCCAGTGGCGCGCAGCTGTTGGTCCAGGGCGACCGCGTACCGGTAGGGGACCACTTGGTCGGCGTCGCCGTGAAACAGGAGCACGGGCGGCATCTTGTCATCGAGATGCTGCTGGGGAGAAAGAGCGGTGCCGTGTCCGGCAAATCGCTCCGCCCGTTGACCGGCGACCTCGGAGGTGTCGGCGGCCGGGCTGATGAGAATGAGGGCGGCAGGCTTGGCGAGTGGGGCCTCGGCGGGGTCGCTGCCCCACGGGGTTGCGGTGATGGCCGTCCAGAGAGCGAGGTGGCCGCCGGCGGAGGAGCCGCTGACGACCACACGGGCGGGGTCGATGCCAAGCTCGGCGGCGTGCGTCTGCACCCAGTGCAACGCCGCCCGCGCGTCGGCGACGCACTTCGATGCGTCGGTGCCGTGGCGATTCTTCACGCGGTAATCAACGGCGACGCCCACCATCCCGAGTTTGGCGGCATTGCGTCCCATGCCGGCGGATTGCAGTGGGGTGCCGTTGACGAAGCCGCCGCCAAAAAAGTGGATCCAAGCCGGGCGGGTGTCCGTTGCCGACCAGCCCTTTGGCTTGAAGACATGCAGGCGCATCGGCTCGGGGGCGACGTCATGGTAAACAAAAGTCTCGGCTCCCGGCAGCGTGAGCGGGGTCGCCGCGTTTTTTGTGACCCGAGTCTCGTCGGCGCCGTTTTCCTGGGCGACGAGTCCGCCACACAGGCCGAGCAGGCAGAGCGTGAGACGCCCGATCATGACGCGCGCGGGAGGGTGCGATCAAACTCCGCGGCCTGTTGGATGAGCTCGTCGAGGAAGCCGGGTTTGAGTTTTTCGTGCTGCGAGTGCGGCCACTTCTCGGGCGCGGCGTTGTAAGGCCGGAGAAAATCCAGCGCCGCCCTCAGGCTCGCACCATGCGGGGCGGTGTAGTGCCACAGGTCGAGTCCGAGGCCGGCGGCCTGGCGCACCACCTGGAACTGGGCTTCCAGGTTGAAGCGGCTGTAGCCGAGACCGTCCACCCGGCGGATTTCCTCGGGCTGACTGCCGTCAGGCTGAATCTGTTGGCAGAACAGCGCCCGGCTTTCCTCGCACAGCGTGCGCGCGAGGTCGTCGCGGCCGAGGTAGCGGGCGATCGGCACGGCTTGCGCGAAATACCAGGAGCCGTGGTTGTTTTTGGCCTTTCGTTCGGCGACCGCGATCTTGGCGGTGGTGAACCAGTCCAGGAATTGCCCGAACCAGCTGCGGATGGCCGTTTTTTCCTCGGCGGTGAGCGCCGGTGAATCGTCAAGCAGGCGCAAGGCGTCGACGACATTGGCGAAACCCCGGGAGTCGAGCATGCCGGATGGGTTGCCTTGGTTCTTGTTATGTCCCAACCGCACCTGGGCGTATTCCAAATGAGGGTTCATGCGCGTAGCGGGCGTGACGAACCAGGCGCGGAGCCACTCCCCGGCGCGGCGCGCGGCGGCCTCGTCCCGGTTGACCGCCCAGGCGGCGGCGAGGGTGTCGACGGTTTCGCAGAATTCTCCGATCCGGTGCCGGTCTCCGCGGGCGACCTGCTCGCGGTTGTGCTGGCCGTCGCGGCTGATGAAGGGCAGGCCGTCGGGCTTGGCGGGATCGGGCCACCAGTAGCGGGCGTAGCTCACGTAGTCGTGGCGGTCGCCGCTGGGAGCTGCGACCTGTTTGTCGACCACAGTCGTCACGACCTTTTTGAGCGCGGCCGGCGCCCCCGCGGCGAGCGCCGACAGTTCGGCCGGCGTGTGGAGATAGGGGGGCAGGGCCAGGGCGGATCCGGCCAGCAGCAGGAAACCAAGGACTTTTTTCATGGGGAGGGACAAACGCATTCCGTAGATTACTCGCGGATACCTCAAGGTAACATCACATTCTGACCGTTGATGCGCAGATAGGTGGCGTCGGTGACGTAACGATTGAGCACCTTGCCCGTGAGGTCGCGCCGTACGACGACCAGCGCCGCGTCGGTCTCCACGCCGTCGAGCGCGATAACCGGCGCGGACTTGGTCCGGGCCGCGATCAGCGTGCGGTGGCTGGCGGTGGTCACGAGGAACGCCGATTGGTTCTCCGTGCTCTGGTCCTGGACGGTGAAGGGCGCGGTCTCGTCGACTGCGGCGGGTTTCAGCAGGGTGACCCAGGGCGTCGAAACACTTGCGGCGCCCGTCTCGAGAAAGGGGAACGCGGCGTAATCTCCCTTGATGTAGGTGAGCTCACCCTCCTTGACCACGGTGGTCGCGCCGGGTGCGGCAATCCACGAGCGCAGGCGCGCCGCCGGACCGTAACGGTCGGTGGAATAGGTCCAGGTGCGCTCGGGTCCGGTGGTGGTGAGGGAACCGCGGCCGCCGTGGAGAAAGGCCTTGATGGCGACGGGCTGCTTCGCCTCGACCCGGTCGACGACCGCGTAGTAGTCCCCGGCGATCCAGCAGATGGTGCGTTGCCACACGGCGCTCTTGGGCAGGCCGGATTGGTTTTTCTGGACGACAACCAGACCCGGTTCCTCGTGTTGGGTGGTGCGTGGTGTGACGTTGGACGGCTTCTTGCCGGCCGGCTGGCCGTCAAAGGTCAGCGTGTTGTGGGCGGCGGCGGTATTGTACCATGCGGTGCGCTCGGCCCCGGCATAGGTGCCGCGCGAGTAGCCGGTGTCCGAGCACATCAGCTGACCCTCGGCTTCCAGAATGAAGCTCAGCTGGTCGTCGTGGTTATGATTGTCGGCGACGGCGACGCCGTGAAACAGCAGGTAGCGTTGGCCGGCATCGCCGGTAGACCAGGCGTTGCGCAGGACAGCCTGGCCGCCGGTGAGAAAAATGTTCGGATCGCAGTCCGGCGCCGTGGCGCGGAGGGAGCCGTCGTGCGTGAGCAGCTCGTCAATCTCCAGCGGGTAGTCCCAGCTGGCGCCCGTGTAGTTGAAGCCGGTCTCGCTGCGCTCCTGTTCAAACGGCGCGAGATCCGTGGTCTGGTAGCTCCAGGTGAGGATCTCGGACAGCGGGGCGGTGGAGTGCAGCTTCGTTTTCGTGCCGCGGTAGGCGGCGGCGACCAAGTGGGTCGGGGTCGGCCGGATGTAGGAATCCTCCAGGTTGGGTAGCCAGCCGTGGCTGTTGCGGACCTCGACCATGTTTTCGAACACCGGTTGGAAGGCGGTGAAGCCGTCCACGCCGGAAACGTTGCGGTAGTGGTAGAGGAAGGGAACGAAGTTGGTCAGCGAAAAGATCAGGTAGTGCGAGCCCTCGCGGTAGATCCCGTCGCCGCTGAAAAAGTAGCGCGTGTTCTTGTTGGCCGCCTCGATCGCGCGGCCCAGCCAGTCGCGGGCGTGCGGATGGGCGGAGAGCGCGAGCGCGATGGAACCAAGGCCCCAGGCGGGCTTGGAGAGATGGTTGTGAGGACTTTCGGGCGTCCACGCGTACAGGTTGTCGAAAACGCACTGGGCCTCGCGCGCGAGGCGTTCGCGGATGCTCCGGTCGGTGTCCGGCGCGAGCGAGGGCTGGATGCAGTCGTAGGCGTGGGCGTAGTTTTGCAGCCAGGAACCGCGGTAGATCTCGTCGACCGGGCTCCCCTTGATGCTGGAATCCAGCTCGAAGATCGGCCCGTCGTAGGCGCGGAGCAGCAGGTCGACCGCGCGCTGGCGATGGGCGGCCTGGAGCGAAGGATCGTCAACCAGCAGCGAGGCCAGTGCATGGGCCCGGGCGGCGATCGACATCGCGCCGTAATACTTGTGGATCACCGTGGTCGTGTCCTTGGCCGTGGGCGCCGGCAGGTCCGGCTTCGCGAGGTCGGCCATTTGCACCACGGCGGCCCAGCGGCTGCGCGCGAACTCATCGGCCGAGAGTCTCGCCTTGAGGGCCGGCAGGTCCTCGGAGCGGAACCAGAGCGAAGGATGGACTTCCCGGGCAGGCAACACCGGCTCGGCGGCCATCGCAAAACCGGTGTAGCCGTCGTAGAATTCGGCCGGCGCCGCATCGCGCGCGGCGAGCGAAGCGGGCAGGACCGCCGCAGCAAGGCCCAGGAGGAGCGTGAGTGAGTGGGAAGTACGGATCATGGCGGCAGGGAACATGTCACTCATTACGTGACAACGGATTGGGGAGGGCGGGCAGGGACCAGTGACGGATTTCCCAGTCACCGAGTTTCGGGTGGGTGAGTTTCCAGGCGCCGGCGGTGGCGGTGGACACCGACCAGGGGGCGGAGTCGGCGCGGTCGGCGCCGGTCCAGGAAAGGGCGGCGAGGACACCGGTGCCGGCGTGACGATCGGTCTTCAAGACCGGGGTGGCGTGATAAGGAGCGGCGACATGGCGGCGCTCGGTGGTGTCATCGAAGCGGGTGTCCCATTCGGTGCCGGTGAATCCGAGCAAGGGCTGGAGGACCGTGCCCTGTTCGCCTTGGAAAAAGGCGAGGGTGGCAGAGGTGGTGGCGGACGGATCCAGACCCGTCCGAAGGCCGGGCTCCACCTTGGCCAGCGGCAGCGCGAAGCCTCCGACGCGCAACACGACTGGCTGGCGGGCCTCGTAGGTGTGTACGTGCAGCAGCCAGCCGGCGTGCCAGAAGACGAAGGTCTCGACGGAGGTGTTCACCTGACCGGTCTTGAAACCGAGGTTCCAGCTGTAGCCGAGGTGGTCGGTGTCCAGCTCGATGGCCACGGTAGAGTGCCGGGCGAAGCGGCGGCCGTCATCGACCTCGGCCGTCAGCGCGCTGTCGAGCGAGACGTTGGCGATCTCCGGGAAGGCGTAGCAGAAATGGACGCCGGTGCGGTAGCTGAGCTTGCTCCATTTCCACGCGCCGTAGCGGAGCTGCGTGTTGCCGACCATGGAACCGGCGTTGAGAATCTCGACCTCGCCGCCGGGGACACTGCGGGTGACGAGACCCGGCGCGGTCATGACGTGCACGAAGCCCTGTTCGGCCGGCAGCGGGAGCTCGGGATCGTTCCAGAAAGCGTGCCCGGGCGGGAGCAGCAGCGGGGTGAAGCCCTTCGCGGCCCAATAGGGCGAAGCGGGCGCGGAGTAGGGTTCGATGATCTTGGGGAACACGTCGGTGAAACCCGGCGCGAGCGCGCCCTGCGTCGTGTAGATCGGGCGCGAGAGGAAGAAGTCGAGGTTGCGCGTGCAGAGTCGGCGCAACATGCCGGGCGCGAGGTCGGTGCACTTTTCCGCGAGGGCGAGTCCGAAGAGGTTGAGGCAGTTGAAACGATAGGTGATCGAGCGGCCGAAGGCCGGATGCTCGCCGCTGGCCGCGAAGAAATATTGGTAATCCCGGACGAAAAGATTCGCCCAGTCACGCCACCGTTGGGCGCGGGTCGCGTCCTGGGCGCCGTGCAGGTGGGCCCACATCAGGCCGTAGAAGTGGAAGGCGTAGGCGTTGTAGTGATCGTAGGCCTGGTTGATGCCGTCCTCGAACCAGCCGCCGCCGCGATACATCGTTTCCAGCTGGTTGAGATGGGCGTTGATGATCGTGCGGTCGGTGCGGTGGGCGTAGCCGTGGTGCCCGAGAAACTCGAGGATGTGCACCGACATGAACAGGTGGTTGTTGTTGACGATGCCGCCGCCGCGGCAGCTGGCGAACCAGCGGGCGACCTGCACCTTTTCCGCCGGGGCGAGCGGCGTCCACAGGTCGCGCTCGGCGAGCTGGAGCGCGATGGCGGTCAGGCCCATCTCGACGTGATGCTGGTGGTAGGAGGCGTCGGGTCCCCAATAGTGCGGGCCTGCCGGGTCGGTCCCGGCGACGAGGCCGGCGCGGAACCAGGTCGCGATCTTTTCGCGCAAGGCTGCGTCCTCAGGCCGTGCGGCCGACTGCAACCAAAAGGCGGCGAGGGTGAGCGGACGCGCAAAGCTTTCCAGCCGGTCGGCCTGCCGGTCGTGGTCGCTGGGGGCGCCGGCGATGTCCAGGTCGGCCCGGCCGGGTTGCATGAGCGCGGCCAGCGGTTCGATGAGGCGGCGGGCCGAGTCCTGCCAGTGACGGTAGGCGGCGGGCAGTGGCGCGGAGGCCGCGACGGTGGTCGCGCCGCCACCGGGATTTGCGGCGTGCGCCCGTGCGGCGGAACCGACCAGCAGCGAACCGGCGCTCAGTTTCATGGCCTGGCTCAGGAAGGCGCGGCGGGAGTTTTCAGGGAAAGGCTGGGTCATGGGCAGGAAGAGGAGGGGGTTGCGTTCTGGGCGACGGACACGTCCTCAGGTGGAGGTATCGTAAACCGCGGGGGTCACAACCGCGCGCAGCGGCCGGCCGGAGGCATAGGCGGTGAGGTTTTCCACCGTGAAGGCACCGGCGTCGCAGCGGCGGTCCGTGGTGGGACCCGCGATGTGCGGGGTGAGCGAGACATTGCGGAGGCCGCGGAAGGGGGAGTTGGCCGGCAGCGGCTCGATGCCATAGACGTCGAGACCGACCATGATCTTGCCTTCCTGGGCGACGCGCAGCAACGCGGCCTCGTCGACAACCGCGCCGCGGCCGACATTGACGAAGACGCCGCCCGGCCTGATCAGCCGGAGGTGGCTTTCCTTTACGATGCCGGTGGTGGCCGGCGTGAGCGGGGCGAGTTCGACGATGATGTCGTTGTCAGCGAAGAGGGATTCGAGGGACGAGGCGCGCCGGATACCCTGGGCCGACTCGATCTCCGGGGTGATGTCGGGTGCGAAACTGGAGAGGGTGACCTGGAACGGACGCAGCAGCTGCACCAGCTCGCGGGCGATCTGGCCGTAGCCATGGATGCCGATGCGCCGGCCGAAGAGGGAGGCGGTTTCCGTGCCACCGTCCTTCCAGGCGCCTTCGTTGTGCATGGCGAGCGTCCAATGGGTGGCCCGGCGGAGACAGGAGAGAATGTGGAACAAGGCCCACTCGGCGACGATGCGGCTGATGGAGCCGCCCCAGTTGGTCACGATCAGTCCCTGCTCGACGTGGGCGCGGCTGATGAGCCGGCGGACGGAACCGCACAGGTAGGCGACGTAACGGAGGTTCGAGGGGAGCGTGGCGGGAAGGGCGGGGGTCTTCCAACAGGCGATCAGCACTTCCGGATTGGCGGCCTCGAGCGCGGCAGCAAATTCCGCGGGGGTGCGTCCGGTGGTGTCCCAATGGGTGACCTGGGCGCTCAGCTCACGGACCTGCTCGAGCATGGAACCGGGCAGAAAATCATGAAGCTCGTTGGACGTGACGGCGATGAGGATGGAGTTGGGGCGCGGCATGATGAAAGAATCAGGAAGCGGGCGGATAGCACTCGAGCAAGGTGGCGGTCGGGGAGGGGGAGAAAGCGACCGGTCCCAGACCGGCGGGGCAGAAGAATTTGTCGTAGGGCTTCAGCCGGTGGGTTTCCCCGCCGGCGGTGACGGTGCAGGCCCCCGTAGTGACGATGGCGATGTAGGCCGAGTCCTCCTGCTTGGTGGCCGGTCCGCGCAGGTGAGATTGGCGGACCTGGAAGCAGGGGGTGCGTTCGGGACCGATGAGATCGTCCTGAAACGAATCCGGTCCGAGCGCCCGGCGCCGGCGCGGCGGGCAGGCGGCCTCGACGGCCAGCCGGTTGGCGGGCCAGGAGCTGTAGTCGAACACATCGAGACAGAACTCCAGACCGCGGCCCATGAAACGGGCGGACTCCGGGAGCACGTAACCCCCGCGCTCGAATTCGAAGCGCACGACCAGGTCGCTGGGTTCCTGCACCTCGACGAGCAAGAGGCCCTCACCGAGGGCATGGGGCACGCCACCGGGGACGAGGTAGGTCTCGCCGGGGCGCACGGGAATCCGGTCGAAGCAGGCCTCCAGACCCGCGATGTCCTGGGTCTCGATCAGGCGACGCAACTGCTGGCGCGAGGGCGGGCGTTGAAAGCCGAGATAGAGGTAGGGCTGCGTGATCTCCGGGCGGGTGGCCAAAATGTGGTAGGCCTCGGTTTTGCCGGAAGGTGAATTCAGGAAGCGTTGCGCAAAGTCCGCCGTCGGGTGCGCCTGGAAATGGAGGCGGATCGACGGATCGAGCAGCTTGACGAGGAGTTGGGGCTGCGCGCCGAACTTCGCCGCGTGACGGTAGCCGAGAAAATAATCGGGATCTGAGGCCAGCAACGTAGCGAAGTCCTGGGTCTCGCCGGCGATCACGGCGGGGGAGACGCCCTCGCGGATGGATTCCCGGCCGGCGTTGACGGCCCGCGTCGTCGAGGCGATCCAGTCCTCGGGAAAGTGGGAGTCGGCCGGCGTCGCGCTGCCCGCGAGCTGGTCCAGCGTCCGTCCACCCTGATACGTCCGCCAGACGCGGTGCGGGGGCAGGAGAACGATTTTGCCGCGGTGGTTCATGCGGTGGGTCAGATGACGGCGCTCAGGCCACCGTCGACGGTGAGGATCTGGCCGTTGATGAAATTGGCGGCGGGCGAGGCGAGGAAAACACAGGCGCCGGTGAGGTCGGCGACCTCGCCCCAGCGGCCCGCGGGAGTGCGGCCTTTGATCCACGCGTCGAACTTCGGATCGGCGGCCAGCGGTGCCGTGAGCGGGGTCAGGATGTAGCCGGGCGCGAGGCCATTGACCTGCACGTTGTGCCGGGCCCACTCGGCGCACATGGCGCGCGTGAGCATCTTGAGACCGCCCTTGGCGGCGGCGTAGTTGCCGGTGGTCGGGCGGGCGAGGTCGCTCATGAGCGAGCAGACGTTGATGATCTTGCCCGAGCGGCGCTCGATCATGCCCGGGACGACGGCGCGGGTGACCAGAAAGGCCGAGGTGAGGTTGGCCTGGATCACGGCGTTCCAGTCGGCCAGCGGCATGGACTCGAGCGGCCCGCGCCGGTGAATGCCGGTGTTGTTCACGAGGATGTCCACCGGGCCGAAGTTGGCGGCCAAAATGGAAGCCTCGTCGGTGACATCAAACGCGGCGGTTGTGACACCGGCATGGCCTTCCGCTCGCAGGGTCGTGGCCGCGGCGGCGAGCTTCGCCGGATCACGACCATTCAGCGTGACCTGCGCCCCGGCGGCGGCGAGGGCGCGCGCGAGGCCGAGACCGATGCCTTGCGAGGAACCGGTGACCAGGGCGCGTTGGCCGGCGAGCGGATGGGCGGCAGGGGTCATTTGGCGGGCGCGGGGCGGCGGGCCTGCTTGACGAGCAGCCAGCCGATGAGGGTGACCACGGCGCCACAGAAGATGAAGGCGAGGCGGCCGACCGGAGGATTGGGAATGAGGGCCATGAGGCAGACCGCCAGTCCGTACGGGAGGCAGAGCCAGCCGATGAGCCAGGACTGTTTGTCATCGGTCGCGGCCAGCTCCTCTTTGGCGTAGTCGACGGGGGTGGCGAGATTCAGGCACATTTTCTCGATGGAGGCCTTCTGCGCCGCGGACTCGTGCTTGTAGAACAGCCTGGCGAAGAGGAACCAGGCCAGGCCGGCACCCATGATGGTGAAGACGCCGATGCCCTGTTCCCAGTTCTGACGCTCCCAGGTCGTGGGGTCGTCGATAACGCCGAACTTGTGGGCCGCCCAGGCGATGTTGAGGTAACGCTCGGTCAGGAAGCTGGTGATGAAGCACACCACGACCGTGGACCAACCGGTCCAGCCGGGGGTGCGCCGGATGATGAGGCCCAACACCAGGGGCACAACGTAGGGCAGGGACACGAGGACCTGGAATTTGACCATGAGCTCGAAGAGCGTGAGGTTCTTCAGCGTGGTGTAGAAGATGGCGACCATGATGACCGCGAGGCCGAGCGCGATCGTGGTGAACTTGCCCGCGCGGAGGAGTTCCTGGTCCGTGGCGTTCGGGCGGAGAATGGGTTGGTAGAAGTTCTTGATGAAGACGCCCGCGTTCTTGTTCAGGCCGGCGTCCATGGACGACATCGTTGCGGCGAAAATGCCGCTGACCAGCAGGCCGATCATGCCGACGGGGAAGACGGATTGGGCGATGGCGAAGAAGGAGCCCTCGGAGGGGGAGCTCAGCTTGGGGAAGGTCGCGGCCAGGTTGGGGTGCGTGATGGTGGCCAGCATCGGCGGGATGAACCAGATGAAGATGCCGACGAGGAAGAGGGTCCCGCCCAAAATGGCCGCCTTGCGCGCGTGGGAGCCGTCCTTGACGCAGAGATAGCGGGACGCGTCGTGCAGATTGTTGGTGGACAGAAACTGTTTCACGATCATCGCGATACACCAAAAGAGGAGAAAGTCATCGGTCATCAGCTTGTTCAGGTTCAGCGAGGTGGCGGAAAGGCGTTCCATCGCGATGGACCAGCCCCCGACGTGTGCGATGGCGAGGAACAAGGTGACAATGGTCACGGGCATCAGGATCAGCACCTGGATGAAGTCGCTGGCCAACACCGCCCAGCTGCCCCCGAGCAGGGAGATGAGGAGCACCGAGATGCCGGTGACGAAGATGGTCAGCTGCACATCGATGTCGAAGGCCGCCGAGAAAAACACCCCGAGACCGTACAGCCAGATGCCGGCGGTCAGCATCTGCAGCGGAAGGGTGATCCAGGTGAAGGTCTGCTCGCTGGCGCGGCCGAAGCGTTGGCGGACGGCCTCCATGCCGGTGACGACCCGCAATTGGCGGATCTTCGGGCCGAACCAGGCGGCGTTCACGAAGAAGCCGACCGCGTTGCCCACGTAGATGATCATGATCGGCCACCCGTCATCGTAGGCGCGGCTGGCGGCGCCGGTAAAGGTCCAGGCACTGAAGGAGACCATGAAGGCGGACCCGCCGGCCATCCACCAGAGGACCTGGCCGCCGCTGCGGAAATAGTCGCTCACGTTGGTGATGAAGCGCCGGAACACCCAGCTGATCACCAGCATGAAGAGGAAATAGAAGGCGAGCACGCCGTAGTCGTATGGGGTCATGGGCAATCGGGGTTAAAGGGGGAGATTTATGGTTATCTAATAATTATTAGATGCCAAGCAATAAATGAGGTTCCCTTGTCCAGGGCGCGGGCGGGTCCTATCTGACGGGGCCGGAAGTGTTCCCTACGACCAGCGGCGCCGGCAAAATCAAGTCGCTGTAGCCTTCGGTGGGCACGCCCTCGCCGGTCACCAGGCGCGCGGCCGCTTCGCCGAGCTTGTCCGGACTTGTGCCGGCCCCGGTGATGCGGATGACGCCCTCCACGCTCAGGCGCGAGACGTCCGCTGAAGCGAGACTGATGTCGTCGGGCACTTTCCAGCCTGCGCGTTGCAGGGTGAGGATCGCCCCGTAGGCCATCTGGGTATTGTAGGTGATGAAGGCGGTGGGGAAGTCCTTGCGTTTGGCGTAGGGCAGCAGGGCGTGGATCGCCTCGGCGCCCTCGGCCCGGTCCGCCTGTTGCACCACCACGGCGTAGCGGGGATCCAGCGAGAGCCCGAGGGGCTGCATGGCGGCTTTCATGGCATTCAACCGCGCGTCGTGGCGGCCGAGCGCGGAGTTGCCGCCCAGCCAGCCGATGCGTTGGTGGCCGAGGTTGAAAAGGTGCCGGACCAGCTGCGTCAGGGCCTCGGGCTCATTGCCGAGCACGGAATGGCACAGGCCGGGGTAACGGGCGGACACGGCGACGACCCGCCGCGTGTGGCGCATCAGCTCCTGCATGAAAGGGCGGGCCACCTCGCCCAGGACGACCACGCCGCCGAGCTGGTTGCTGGGATGGAAGATCTGGCGCAACTTTTCGGTCCCGAGCTCGTCCTCGGCGCCGATGAAGGTGAGCCGGTGGTCAAGCCGCTCGAGCTCACTGTGCAAGCCGTGCTGCACGTGGCCGAAATAGGTGCTGGGGATGTAGAGCCGCAGCGGGGCGCGGAGGATGTAGCCGATCTGCCCGGAGCGCGAGGCATCGGGCGTGGACTCCACGCGCATCCCCTTGGGCAGATAGCCCATGCTGATGGCCCGGTCCCAGATGCGTTGGTAGGTATCGGGGTTGATGCCGGCGCTGCGTCCGTTCAAGGCGAGGGAAACCAGGGCCTGGGAGACGCCGAGTTCCTTGGCGAGCTGGGTCTGGGATATCTTCTTCTTCGGGCGCACGGCGCACCCTCTGATAACCATTAAGGGGGGGCAATGAATTATTAGCTAATACGATAGACCTGGCCCCCCTGCGCCGCCCGGTGGGCTCAGACCAGCTCGCTCAGTTTCCGGGCACTGGAACGGAAGGGGACGAGTTCATCGATGTTGACCGGCTGGTTCGTGCGGATCGATTCGACTCCGGCGATCCCGACGAGGATGGACAGGGCGCCCTGTTCGTGTCCCGCAAAACGGCCCAGCGGATCGACGGCCGGCGCCTCGGGGGAATAGAACGAGCGGTTGAGGATCTCGTCGGCCCCGCCGTGGGCGCCGGTGGCGGGCGGCATGGCGACGGCGTAGCTCGGCTGGAAGTGGGGGAAGACCTTGATCCACTCGCCCTCGGCCTCGGCCCCGGGTTTCTCGTCGAGCTTGAAGTCCTTGGGCCGCACCGCGCGGTTCATGTGTGTGCCGATGAACTCGTGGTATTCGATGCGACCGCGGTCGCCGTTGAAGGTGACGCGCATGCCTTCGCGGGGCGAGTAACAGACCAGCGAATAGGTGAGCAGCTCGCCGGTGCGGTAACGGACGTTGAGCGACATCTGGTCGTGGATGTCGATGTCGTCGCGAAACACGTTGCGGTCGCGGATGTATCCGGAATCGGCCTCGCCGGCGCGGTAGATGCGGCGAAAGGGCTCGCTCTCGTCGAGATCGAGGCGGAACGGATCGCCCTTGGACTCGGGGTGGCCGGTGTAGCGCGGGTATTTTGCGAGCGCACCGTCGCCCCGGGCCTCGGCGTTGGCGCGGCCGTAGAACACGAGGTCGCCGTACGCGAACACCTGTTGCGGAATCGCGTCGAGCCACCAGTTGACCAGGTCGAAGTGGTGCGTGCTCTTGTGCACCAGCAGCGTGCCGGATTCGGCCGCGTGCGCGTGCCAGCGGCGGAAGTAATCGGCACCGTGATTCGTATCGAGCAGGTACTCCAGGTTGACCGAGCGCACCTTGCCGATGGTGCCGGCGGCGATGAGTTCCTTCACCTTGGTGCGGAACGGGGCCCAGCGGTAGTTAAACGCCACGCGGATCCGCCGGCCGGTCTCGCGCTGGGCCTGGAGGATGGCGCGGCACTTCTCCGCGTCGATCGTGAGCGGCTTCTCGGTGATGACGTCGCAGCCGGCGCGCAGGGCCCGGACGATGTAGTCGTGGTGCGTGTCGTCCTTGGAGCAGACGAAGACCGTGTCGGGCTTCGTCTCGCGGATCATGGCGTCGAACCCGTCGGCGAGATACGCCGGCACGGCATGATAGCCCCACTCTCCGGCGAGCATCTCGTTGTAGTAGGCCAGGCGGGCCGCGCTGAGATCGCAGAGTGCGACGAGCTCGTTGGTGTCACGGTAGGTCGTGACCAGGGGTTCGACGAAGCTGATGGCGCGACCGCCGGTGCCGACAAAGGCGAAACGTTTTTTGCTCATGGAGACAGGAAGAGGAATGGAGGCAGGATCAACCCCGGCGGGTCAACAGCACAACTGGCCAGAGTGCGGAACCGTGGCGCCTACGGCAGGATGGTCGGGTTGAGGGGCGTGAGCGTGACGGGTCCGAGCAGACCGGACGGGGTGTCGGGCCAGGACGAGGCGTCGAAGGGCTTGTAGTTGATATCCACGAAATTGATTTCGCGCATGATCTTCCAGTCGACCTGGCGGCGGTCGAGATCGCGGATGCGGTTGGCGGCCAGGTTGGTGACATCCAGTTCGAGGACATTGCGGCCGGGGTGGAGCGCGGCGCCGATGCGCAGCCGGAAAGGCAGGCTCCACGCCGTGGCCACGGTGGTGCCGTTCACCCGCACGCGGGCGCTCTCGCGGACATCGCCCAGATCGAGCAGCCAGTCGGCAGCCGGGACCGCCGGCAGGTCGAACTCCAGCCGGTAACAGGCGGTGCCGCTGAAGGCTTGTCCGGCCTCGCCGCCGAGTTCGGTCCAGGATTGCAACGCCGTGATCCGCTGTTTCGCCGGGAGCACCGGGCCGCCGCGCAGGTAGGTGATCTCCCATTCGCCGGTGAGGGGCACGGCGGGACCGGCGGCGGTCGTGTACGGCCAGGGTGGGGTGTCCGCAGTGGCGGCCGCCGACTCGGTGTGCACGAGGATAGATTCCCCCGGGGACACCTGAAGGTAGACCTGAGGTTGCGCGCCGGCCCGCAGCGCGGCCAGGCCGGACCAGCCGGTGAGCGGATCGCTCAGTCGGGCGGAAGCCGCCGGGGTGCCGAGCGGCAGCCAGCCGGCATAGGCGGTCGCGGTCAGATTGGTAATGAAGTAGTCGTGACCGGTCGCGTGGGCGCGGCGGATGTACTCGAGTCCGGTGGACGGAATCGTTTCACGGATTGCCCCGCGGTGCCGCAGGTTCTCCGTGATGGTGCCGACGAGGGTGCCGCTCCGCGCGAGGCCCGCCTGGATCGCCTTGAATTCCGCCCGGCGTTCCTCGAGCCGGCCCAGGCCGGGGACGTCCTCGGGCACGGCATCGTAGATCACCGTGCCACCGCCCTGCTGAAGGGTGAGCAGTTGGGCGAGGGTGGCCACCGGCATGTAGCGGGTCGCCGGAATCACCAGCGCGCGATACCGGCCGCCACCCGGAGTCACGAGTTCGCCGCCCTCGATGCGGGTGTGCCGGAGCTGGTCGTCGGAAATATAATCCAGGCTGTAACCGGCCCTGAGCAGTTCCGTAGCGATGCGTTCGAAGGCCGAGCCGCTCAGCCACGACCGGTCGTGCACGCCGTACTGTTTCATGAGACCATCCGGCCGGTGGAGCACATCATGGAAAGGCCAGTAGAGGAGCACGTCGTTGTCCGGCCGGCCGTGTTGCAGGACGGTTTGGACGCGGCCGACGTAGGCGTTGAGTGCGGCGAAGTCCGACCACCACGGATTGTTCGGGTTGAACTGCGTCGAGGCATAGAACAACCAGCCCGGCCACGCGGCGTCGGGTGGCGAGTACACCGAGCCATGGTAGAAAACATGGTTGATGCCGGTGGTGAACAGGCGGTCGATCTCCGGCTTCGCGAAGGCGAGCGCCACCTGCCAGTGCTCGCGCAGCCAGGTGCAGGTCTCACTGGAGGCGAGGGGCCGGCCCATGACATGCGCCGCCGAGGAGGCCATGCGCAACACCAGCGGATCAGGCAGGTCACGTGAGGAGGTCCACGCTTGGCGCAGGCCCGGAATGGGGAAGGGCGTCGAGCCGAAGGTCTCAGTCTCCGGGATGTCGACCGAGCCGTAGAGATCGAGCAGGTTGGCCGGCGCACCGTGGGACTGGTTGCGGACGATGAAGCCGTGCTCATGCGACCACTGGATCCAGGCCTGCAGGTAACCCAGGTGCAGCTGGGCGAGCGTGGCGCGATAGTCGGCCTTCAAGCGCGTCAGGGTTTCCGGCGCGCCGGCCGGGACTTGGTCCACGTTCTTCAAGAACGCGGGATCCATCAGCTCCGCTGCGTGCGCCTGCAGGTCGTAGCCGTGCAGCGTCGCAAACGCGGTCTCCAATTCCGGCGTCCAACCCGCATCATAGTATTCAAACGAATCATGAAACTGGCCCCGCACGAGCCCGGCGGGAAACCCCTGGAACGCCGCGGTGAAGGGCGCCAGGTAACGCCCGAGCGCGGCGGGCGAGTAGGGGTCGACGACGAGCCCCTCGGCGCCGGGGGCGGCGCGCTTGACTTTCATCTTTGTCGGCAACCCGGCCAGCTTGCCCTCGATCAGTCCCAGTTTCTGCGATCCGTCGGCCGGCGTGACCCACGGTCCGCCAAAGGGCCAGCCGGTGCCGGTCGCCATGTCGACGCCGAGACCGAGGCGCCGCGCCTCCCGGCCGGTGTGCGCGAGCAGTTCCATCCAGCGGGGCGACAGATAGGCGACGTTCCGATCCTCGGCGCCGCGCACGCCATAGATCGGTGTGATCTCCACGCCGCCGAGACCCGCTGCGGCGAATTGTTCGAGCTGACGCGTGAGTCCCGCCTCGTCCACGGCGCTGCCCGGCCACCACCAGCGCGTCCAGGGTCGGGTCGTGTCGGGCGAGGCCGGCACCGCCGCGCCAAGGGAGAGGCCGACCGTGAGACCGAGAAGCAAAGCGAGGGCGCGAAAAAAATGCATGCAGGCGGGGGTGGGTGCACCAGCCATACGAGAGCGGGCGCGCCGGATCAAGCGAAGCGGCGGGTGATTTGCTCGGACTGTCAAGACGGCGGAAACAATGACGCCGACGCGAGGCAGGCTAGTTTGCCGGTCCCAACACCCCGCTGAGCGATCATTTCCTGCGCGCGACGAGTCCGGGCCATCCCCACTCACCCGCCGGGCGCTCGCCAACCCCTTCTCATGACCGTTACCACCGCTCCCGCCCGGATCGCCATCATCGGCGTGTCCGGTTATGGCCGGGTTCATCTGCAACTGGCGAAGGAAAGTCTCGCCCGGGGCGAGGTGCAGATCACCGCCGCCACGATCATCAACCCGGACGAAGAGTCGACGGTGGTGGCCGAGCTGCGCGCCACGGGCACCGAGATTTTCGCCGACCATGCGGCCATGTTCCGGGCGCATGCCGGCCGGATTGACCTCTGCCTGATCCCCACCGGCATCCACTGGCATGCGCGCATGACCATCGCGGCACTCGAGGCCGGGGCGAACGTGCTCGTGGAAAAACCGCTGGCCGGGTCGGTGGCCGAGGTGGCGGAGATCCGCCGCGCCGAGCAACGGACGGGGCGCTTTGTCGCCGTGGGTTTTCAGGATCTCTACGATCCCAGCACGCAGTGGCTGCAGCAGGAACTGCAGCGCGGGGTCATCGGCCGCATCCAGTCGGTGCGGTTCCTGGGCCTGTGGCCGCGGCCGCGCAGCTATTTCACCCGCAACAACTGGGCCGGCCGCCTGCGGGCGGACGCGATGCCCGTGATGGATTCGCCGCTGAACAACGCCTTCGCGCACTTTGTGATGCTGAGCCTGTACTTTGCCGGGTCCGAAACTCCAGTACTGGAAGGCGTCGAGTTGTTCCGCGCGCACGCGATCGAGAGCTTTGACACCGCCGTCGTGCGTTCGCGCACGGCCAGCGGCGTGCAGTTGTGGTTCGGGGCCTCCCATGCCTCTCACGAGACGATCGAGCCCGAGATCGTGATCACGGGCGACCGCGGTCAGGCCTCCTGGCGCTACGAGTCCGAGGCATTCTGGCAGCCCGCCGGCGGCGCCAAGGTGAGCCGCCGGCTCCTGGACATCACCGGCGCGCGTCGGGCGATGTTCGCCGTCGCCCTGCGGCGGCTGCACGACTCGGCCGTCCGCATCTGCCCGACCGAACTCGCGGGCCGCCATACGGCGCTGATCGAATCCATCCATCACCAGGCAGACATCGGCACCGTACCGGCCTCGCTGGTGACCTGGGTCGGCGTAAATGGCCAGGCTTCGGAAGTGCCCGCCATCCGCGGGCTCACCGCAGCCTTGCAACGGGCCCACGGAGACGGTCAGTCACTGGCCGCCACTGGTTTTACCCCCGCGCCATGAATCTCGCAACCGCTTGTCTTGACCGTGACTGCTCGGACTGTCTGAAACGTGCCTCCATTGTGTCGGCACGGTCGCGGGGTTGTTGTCCGGATCGTCCTCCCTGCAGCACCCCAACCCCGGTATTGTCTGTGTCACCCTCCTCCTTGCCCGGGGACAACACAGACTGGGATGCCTAGCCAAACTGATTAAACCCTACCATGACCCCAAACAAATCGAACTCTCAACGAGTCCGGCGCTTCCTCACGCCGTTGCTGGCCCTGTCGGTGACCCTGCCTGTGTTCGCACAGATGGCGAACCAAACTGCTGAAACCCCACCTGCGGAAAAATCCGCCCCCGCCAAGCCGGCGGACAAGGGTGTGCTCGAACTGTCCCCCTTCGTGGTCACAACCACCAAGGACCAGGGCTATTTCGCCGAGAACACGCTGGCCGGCAGTCGCCTGAATTCCAACATCGGCGACCTCGCCGCCGCGATCACGGTCGTGACGAAACAACAGCTGGAGGACACGGCGTCGCTGGACATCAACGACGTGTTCCGCTTCGAGGCGAGCACCGAGGGTTCGAGCTCCTACACCCCGGTCGTCACCGACCGCGGCACCGCCAAGGACACCGTGGCCGGCTACACGCTCGGCAACGACGGTGGCACCACCACCAACGCCCAGTCGAATCGCGTGCGCGGTCTCGGTGCGCCCGATGCGGGCGTGAACTTCTACTCCTCGAGCAGCCGCGTGCCGCTCGACTCGTACAACACGCAGTCGATCGAAATCAACCGCGGTCCGAACTCCATGTTGTTCGGCCTCGGCACCCCGGCGGGCATTGTGAACCAGTCGACCGCCCAGGCCGCGATCAACAGCAACACCAACACGGTCCAATTCCGCGCCGACCACAATGGCTCGGCCCGCGCTTCGTTCGCCCTCAACCGCACGCTCATCGAGGACAAGCTCGCGATCTACCTCGCCGGTGTGTACGACAACCGCCAGTTCGAGCGGAAACCCTCCTATGACCTCTACCGCCGGCAGTACGGCGCGTTCACCTACCGGCCGTTCCAGAAGACCATCATCCGCGGCTTCGCCGAAAACTACCGGAACAATGCCAACCGCCCGAATTTCCTCACGCCGCGTGATTTCGTCACCCCGTGGAAAGAGTCCGGCCGTCCGGTCTATGACCCGATCGACCGCACCATCACCAAGCTCGATGGCGGCCAGGTTTACGGACCTTACGTTTTCAGCGCCAACTCCCCCGGCCGCAACCCGGCTTATCCCACCAACGCCACGGCACTGACCTCGACCACGTCCCCGGGTTATGTCACCGGCATCGGCTTCGCCAGCAGCGCCCGTCCGCAGCTGCGCATCGACACCAACGGCAACACCATCGACTACTATCAGGCCCAGCTGCAGTTCTACCGCACGGCCTGGACCAACCCGCAGCAAACCGTCCCGAACGCGACTTCCCTCGGCTGGGTCGTGAACGATCCTCGTTACGCGGTCGCGGACCGTCAGTGGACCGGCTCGAGCAGCAATCCGGCCCCGACCACCACGCTCAATGGCCTGCCGGCCACCTACGGCGCCTGGCAGTATGCGGGCGTGACCGACAAGTCGGTCTACGACTGGACCAAGTACAACACGCTGCAGTCCAACTTCGGCGAGACCAAGGCCAAGACGCTCAATCTCGAGCTCGAGCAGGAAATCCTGCCCAATCTCTTCTTCAGCGCCGGTTGGTTCCGTCAGGACATTGGCTCTTGGGAAAACTACACGATTTCCCAGCTCACCGGGGCCACGCTCCAGATCGACACCAACAAGCGGATGCAGGATGGCACGGCCAATCCGTACTTCGGCCTGCCCTTCATCACGGACGGCACCCCGGACAGCTTCCGTCTGCCCGAGCTCAACGACAACACCCGTGCGATGCTGGCCTACGACCTCGACCTGACGAAGCACGACAACTGGCTCAAGTGGCTCGGTCGTCACCGCCTCCTCGCCATGTGGTCGGAACAAAAGATCGACCGCACCGTCGAGCGCTGGCGCAACAGCTTCGACTCGGGCGACAACGACGGCAAACTGCGCTACCTCCCGAATCCCTTCCTCGCCAACGGCTGGAACCTTTGGAGCACGCTCTCGCTCAACCGCAATTACTACCTCGCCGAGCCGGGTGACCCGATGGGCGTCGTCAGCCGCTCCCTGGGCAACTTCGGCAACAAGGGATGGAACTCCGCCTACAACGTCGACATCACCGTGCCCGATCAGGTCACGGGCGTTTATCGCAAGGTCAACATGACGATCCAGAACCACTTCTCGGACGCCGGCAGCTACAACTTCAACCGCGACCTCAAGAGCTACAACTTCGCGGCGCAGAGCTACCTGCTGAAGAACCGCCTCGTCACCACGCTCGGCTGGCGCCACGACGAGCTCTCCATCGCCCGCACGAACACCGGCATCTACATCGACGAAGCCGGCAACTCCGTGGCGGGCCTCACCGCCCAGCAGATCTACGATGCCAACACCGGCCTCACGAATTATGATCTGGTCATGAACCGCTGGACCCCGGCCCAGAAATACGAGTACGACACCAAGACTTTGGGTGCGGCCTTCAAGCCCTTCCTCGGCTGGGGTTTCATCGAGAACCCGGCCGACCGCGGCAACTGGCTGGCCCGCCTCGCCCGCGGCGCCACGCTCTACTACAACCAGTCCGACAACTGGAATCCCCCGAGCTCCGTTGTGACCGACTACTTCCGCAAGGTGCTGCCGACGCCCACCGGCGAGGACCGCGAGATCGGCATCGGTTTCTCGATGCTCGAGAACAAGCTCGTCGCGCGCCTGAACTGGTTCAAGACCAAGAATCACGACGAACGCACCGGCATCGCCGGCACGCTCATCACCCGTCTCGCCTATGGTGACACGACGCTGATGCAGCCCTGGGCTGAGACGATCGTCCGCCTCCGCCACGGCGCCAACCCGCTTACCACCGCCAACTGGAACACCAACAGCGTGGTGGACGTCAGCCAGGGCACCAACCAGCAGGAAGTCTGGGCGCTCATGAAGCTGCCGGTGAACTACTACTCGGGTCTCTCCCCCGCCGCGACGCAGGAAAGTGTGGCCAAGGGTGTTGAGCTCAACCTCACCTACAACCCGACCCGCAACTGGACGATGAAGCTCACCGGCTCCAAGACCGAGGCCGTCTTCACGGCGGTCGCCCCACAGTATGATGCGTGGCTGGCCGAGCGCAAACCCGTCTGGGACGCCGCCGTCGCCAACGACATCCCGGACTTCACCGACATCAACGGCACCCAGTATTCCCTCCGGAATTTCTGGACCTCGTACGGTTATTCGTCCGCGGCCCGCCTGAGCAACACGGATGGCAACACCAATGCCCAGAACTACTTTGCCAACACCGTGGTCTCACAGGTCGGTCTCGCCAAGGCCCAGGAAGGCGCCGTGGCCACCAACCAGCGCAAATACCGCGCGAGTTTCCTGACGAACTACAAGTTCACCGAAGGGAAGTTCAAGGGCTGGAGCACCGGCGGCAGCCTCCGCTGGCAGTCCCGCGGTGCGGTCGGTTACTACGGCAAGGCCGCCGACCCGACCCGTCCGCAGGTCATCACCGCCTACGATGTCACCCGCCCGGTGTACCTCGACAACGGCCAGTACACCACGGACTTCAACGTCGCCTATTCCCGGAAGATTTTCTCCGGCAAGGTCGGCATGAAGATCCAGCTGAACGTGAACAACATCTTCGAAAACGGCCGGCTTGAGCCGATCGCGGTCAATTACGACGGCAGCCCCTGGGCCTTCCGTATCATCGACCCGCGTCAGTTCATTCTGACGACGACGTTCAACTTCTGATGAGTTGTTAGTTGGGTAACCAAGGCTCCCCGCGGTAAGCGGGGGGCCTTTTTGGTTTCTTGGGAGGCCGGCCCTCGAAGGCTGACCCCCTTTTGGTCCGGTTGGCGCCAATGTGCCTGCTCGCGACATTCCACGTACAGAGTCGCGAGAGAGCTCGCGCTCACATCCCGGTCACCGCAAGCAAACGGCTTTTCCTACCGCGCAGCTGCAAAAGCATCGTGCCGGTTATAACGAGAGCGCCGGGGATATATTCTGGCCACCCCTCGCCCTCTCCGGTGGGCTTCATTGAGTTCATGCCGTCAACCCTCGAATCTTCCTCTGTTTCTCCGGCCCCGTTCCGCTGGTTGCATCGGGCGGGTCCATGGTTGCTGGCGCTGGCAGTCCTGGGTGTGTACTGGCGGTCGTTGGATGCGCCGCTGCTTTTTGATGATGCCGGTGCCGTGGTGCACAACGCCAGCATCCGTCAGCTGGCCACGGCGCTGCACCCGCCGGCCGACGGCAGCACGGCAACGGGACGTCCGCTGCTCAACCTTTCCTACGCGCTCAATTTTGCCCTGACCGGCGAATCCGTCCGGGGCTGGCACGCTGGCAACCTGCTGCTGCACGCGCTGTCCGCGCTGTTGCTCTACGCCGTGGGCCGTCGCTGGCTCCGGCGGCCGGGGCTGCGGGTGAACGGCCTGGACCCCGACCTTGCGGCGCTGGCCGTGGGGTTGTTGTGGGCGTTGCATCCGTTGTTGAGCGAATCCGTCGTGTGCATCGCACAGCGTTCGGAACTCCTGTGCGGCCTTTGCTACCTCGCCGTGCTTTATGCTTTCACCCGGGCGGCCGAGGCTCCGGCTGGCTCGCGCCGCGGCTGGTATGCGACGGCCGTCGGACTGGCGGCGGCCGGCATGGCGGCCAAGGAGGTCATGGTCACCGCACCGGTCTTGGTGTGGCTCGTCGATCGTACGCTTTACGCCGGAGGTTTTGTGGCGGCGTGGCGTGAGCGTCGGGGTTTTTACCTCGGGCTCGCGGCGTCGTGGTCGGTGTTGGTCTTCCTGCTCATCGGTGGCGGTGGCACGCGCGGGAGTTCGGCCGGGCTGGGCCTCGGGGTGGGGGTCTGGCCCTACTTGCTGCAACAGGCCGAGGCCATCGTGCTCTATCTTCGGCTCAGCGTATGGCCCGCCCCCTTGGTGCTGGATTATGGCACGGGGGTCGCCGGCTCGCTGGCGGCGGTCTGGTGGCAGTCGCTGATCGTCCTGCTGCTGCTCGGTGGCACGACCTGGGCCTTGGTGAAACGTCCGCTCCTCGGTCTGGCCGGGGCGGCGTTCTTTCTGATTTTGGCCCCCAGTTCCAGCTTTGTGCCGCTCGTCACCCAGACGATGGCGGAACACCGGATGTACCTGCCGCTGGCGGCGGTGATCATGTTGGCCGTGGTGCTCCTGGGCCCGCGGCTGGGCCGGGCACGTACCCCGGTGGTCGTGGGATTGGCGGTGGTCGCCGGAGTCCTGACAATCGTCCGGGTGGGTGATTACCGCAGTGTGCTCGGCATCTGGCAGGATTCCGTAGCCAAGTACCCGCGCAGTGCGCGGGCCCGGCTGAATCTCGGGGTGGAGCTTCTGCAGGCCGGTCGCCCGGCCGAAGCCCGGGTCCACCTGATGGATGCCGTTGCCCTGGAGCCCGGTTATGCCCTGGCCCGCTACAACGCCGGACTCGCCTGGCAGGCCGAGGGGAGGATCCCGGAGGCGCTCGCGGAGTATGCCGAGGCCGTCCGGCTGGCTCCGGCCAATCCTGATTTCCAGGTGAATTTGGGCAATGTCTTGGTGCTTTCCGGCCGGCCGGAGGAGGCGTTGCCGCATTATGCCGCCGCCCTGCGCATTCAACCGGCGCCCGATCTGTGGTTCAACCTGGGGGAAGCGCTGAGTGCGCTGGGCCGTTCGTCGGAGGCCGCCGCCGCGTTGGAAAAAGGGGTGACCCTCGCCCCGGATCAGGTGGCATGGCGGCGACGCGCCGCCAGCTGGTACGCGCAGGCCGGTCGTTGGTCCGAAGCGGCGGTGCACTTCGCCGCGTGGACGCGGCTCGATCCCACTGATGCGGACGCTCACGCCAACTTCGGCAACGTTCTCTTGGTCACCGGGCAGCCCGCGGAGGCCGTGGCCGAATACGAGGCCGCCCTCCGTCTCCGACCCGGCGATCCAGACATTCTCGAGAATCTCCGCCTGGCACGACGCACGCGACGCTGAGCCCATCGCGGTTTTTTGCGGATAAAGTTTCACGTCGCGGGAAACCGACGCGGCGGGCGTGCCGGCTGATGTCTTGGAAAAATCTGCAGGAGCGAAAACGTGCGGCCTGCGGCGACACGCCCATCAACGGAAAGATCGCGCATCACATCGCTCGGCTGTCGCGCTGGTGCCGACGTATCGAAACAACTGCCGCAAGCCCGCGAGAGCTCCATGGTTTTGGTTTGGAGATTGTGGAAATGCGCGGAGGAAAAACGGCCGGCGCCGCGCTGAACCTGACAACAATGTCAGGGAATCTCCGACTGTCTGAAACGTGGTTCCGTTGTCTCGCCGCTTCGCGGACGGGTTTGGTTGTGACGCACAAAGTCAGTCCGCTGTCGTTCCACCCCGCACCCCAACTCCCGGGCCTTTGAGCAGCCGGTCCGTTACTGGAAAGCCGTTGCCAAGGTTTAACCCCACCCACCCCAACCCCACCATGATACTGAAGAAAAAACATCCTGAACGCATCGGCCGCTGGCTGGCGCCGTTGCTGACTCTCGTCCTGGGCCTGCCGGGATTCGCGCAGACCGCCGCCAACCGCGCCGGAACAAACGAAGAAACCAAGAAAAAGGAAGATGTCCTCGAGCTGTCCCCCTTTGTGGTCGAGACGAGCAAGGACAAGGGTTACTTCGCCCAAAACACCCTCGCGGGCAGCCGCATGCGCACCAATCTTTCGGACCTCGGCGCCTCGATCACCGTCGTGACGAAGCAACAGCTCGAGGACACCGGATCGATCGACATCAACGATGTGTTCCGCTACGAGGCAAACACGGAGGGTTCCTCCACTTACACCCCCGCGATCCAGTCGCTGCGCAACGACGGCGTGGTCGACACCAATGCCGGTTACACCCACGGGGGTGACGGCCAGCCGCAGACCAACGCGATCTCGAATCGCGTCCGCGGCATCGGCATTCCCGGGGCCTCCTACAACTACTATCCCGCCAACCCGTCGGTGCCGTTTGACTCGTACAACATCCAGTCGATCGAGATCAGCCGCGGCCCCAACTCCATGCTCTTCGGCATGGGCAGTCCGGCCGGCATTGTGAACCAGACGGCCGCCCAGGCGGTCATCGGCCAGGACAGTGCGAGGCTGGCCCTGCGCACCGACAACTATGGCGAACAACGCGCGAGCTTCGCCTTCAACAAGAGCCTGATCGACGACCATTTGGCGATCTTCGGCGCGGTGCTGCGGGACAACAAGAAGTTTGCCCGCAAGCCGTCCTACGACAACACCCGCCGCCTGTTCGGGGCGATCACCTTCAAGCCGTTTGCCAAGACCGTCCTCCGCGCCAGCCTGGAAGACTACCGCAACAAGAACAACCGGCCGAACACGCTCACCCCGCGCGATACGGTGACCCCGTGGCGCGCGAGCGGCTCGCCCTCCTATGATCCCTCGACCGGCACCATCATGGTAGGCGGCAAGACCATCGGGCCGATTGTGATGAGCGCCAACTCGCCCTACATTGCGCAAACCCGGGCCTACATCGAGTCCCTGCCCAACTTTGATCCGGCGAAATGGAATTCCGCCAAGACCTCGTATGACGGCGTGAGCATCGTCGGCACCGGCGCCATCAGCAACGTCAACTCGATCCTCTACACGCCGGGCATCGTCTTCCCCACCACTTCGCGTCCGATCATGCAGGTTTACGGCGGAGAAGTGGTCGACTACTTCTATACCCAGCCCGACCGCTACCGCCAGGTGTACGGCACCCCGACCAACCCCGCGGCCAACGCCCCGGTTTATCCGGCGGCCGAAGCAACCATCTTCGCCGATCCGGTGCTGGCCCAGGCCTACAACTCCCGCTGGACGCAGTCGGCGCTGCTGCCGGGTCCCGCTGGCATCGGGAGCTACCGGTATCCCGGCGTGACCGACCGGTCGATCTATGACTACACCAGCCAGAACATCCTGTCCTCCAATTTCGGGGCGGATGACAACACGACGATCAACGTCGAACTCGAGCAGGAGCTGCTGCCCAACCTGTATTTGAGCGCCGGCTGGTTCCGCCAGGACTACAAGTCCGTCACCAACTACACGGTGTCCCAGCTCAACGTCGCCACGATCTTCGTGGACACGAACACCAAGTATTCGGACGGATCCCCGAATCCCTTCTACGGCCAGCCTTACGTGATGGATTTCGATCCCGACCAGTTCACCAACACCGAGAAGGATGACAATTACCGCGCCATGCTCGCCTACACCCCGGATTTTACGCGCCACTCCGGCTGGACCAAATGGCTGGGACGCCACCAGTTGCTCGGCCTGGCGACCCGGCAGAAGGTTGACCGCGGGTTCATCCGCAAGCGCTGGTTTGTCACCGCGAGCGACGAGGCCGCCAACAAGACGATCTTCTTCCTGAAGAATCCCAACAACAACGCGGACGGCACGCCCACGGGTTGGAACTTTGAAAACCGGAGCGTCCAGCGTCACTATTATCTCAGCGAACCCAACAGCACACCCGACGGCGCGGTCACGGCCGCTTCTGGCGCGATCACCGCCTCAAGCTACACGGGCAACATGGGCTACTATGATTTCGACGCCAAAGCCTGGAAGGACCTGAGCATGACCACCGGGTTCATCGACCATTCGGCCACGACGGGTTCCACCCAGCGCCAGGTCGATTCGCTGAGCTTCGGCCTGACCAGCTACCTGTGGAAAGAACGCCTCGTGACCACCTTCGGCTGGCGCAAGGACAAGTACAAGGCCCGCAGCACGACCACCGGCGCCATCCTCGACAGTGCCGGCGGCAGCCAGATTGCCCCGGGCCTGACGAATCCGGAGAAATGGGTGAATGGCATCTTCCAGACGGACCTGGTCCAGCAGCGCTACAACTATTGGGACCAGTTGAGCGGCATCACCCGCACCGCGGGCGCGGTGCTCAAGCCCTTCAAATACCGGAACAACATCGAGACGCGCGCCAACAACGGTTCGCTGTTCTGGCAGTTTGTCCAGGACTTCGGCCTCAGTTACAACCAGTCCGATAACTTCAACCCGCCCTCCGCGGCCCAGGTGGACGCGTTCGGCAACCCCCTGCCCAAGCCCACCGGCGCCGGCAAGGACTACGGGTTCCAGTTCTCGCTCTTCGACAACAAGCTCTTCGCCCGCGTCAACTGGTTCAAGTCGACCAACGAGAACGAGCGCACGAATCCCGGCACGTCGATCAGCCGCCTGACCGGCAACGTCGACACCACCTTGTTCCGCAACTGGGCGCGCACCATCGCGCTGATCAACTCGGGCCAGGATCCCACCCTGCCGAATTTTGGCGTGGGCCTCACCCCGGCCGAGGAACAGCAGATCGAGGATGCCACCGCGCAGATCTGGAAGCAGCCGTACAACTACTATGACGATGTGGGCAGCATCTACGCGACGCGTTCGGCCGAGGCCAAGGGCCTCGAGGTGACGGTTACCTACAATCCGACGCGCAACTGGACCATGAAGTTCACCGCCGGCAAGCAGACTACCGTCTACTCCAACGTGCTGAAGGAATTCGACGCCTGGTTCGCGGTCCGCAATCCCGTCTGGTCCGCCGCGAAAGCTTCGGACTATCTGAAGCCCCAATACGCCAGTCTCGCCAAGTACACGAGCGCCGGCGGCCGCGAGGTGGACCTGACCACCTTCTGGGGTGGCTATGGCTGGGACTCCAACATCACCCTGGACAACGCCTTCGGCCTCTACAACGCGCAGCTCTACTATGACAACATCGTGACTCCGCAGTATGCCATCGCCCGCGATCTCGAGGGCCAGGCATCCCCGGGGCAGCGCCGCTACCGCTGGTCCTACCTGAGCAACTACGCCTTCCAGGAAGGCCGCTTCAAGGGATTCTCGGTCGGTGGCAGCGTCCGCTGGGAAGACAAGGCGGTCATCGGCTACTACGGCAAGGCCAACGTGGGCAGCACCGACCTCACCCTGTCCGACACCACCCGGCCGATCTACGACAGCGCCAACACGTATTACGACTTCTGGGTCTCCTACACGCGGCGCCTTTTCAACGATAAGGTGCAGATGAAGGTGCAGCTGAACGTGGTCGATGCCTTTGAGAACGGCGGACTCAAGACGGTCTCCGTCAACTACGACGGCTCGCCCTCCGCCTTCCGCATTGTCGATCCGCGGCAGTTCATTCTGAGCGCGACCTTCGACTTCTAGTCTCCAGCCATAGGTTGGTTTGCAAGGCCTCCCGGTACCCACCGGGAGGCCTTTTCTTTTGCGGGGTCCGCCCGTCGTTCCGTGCTGCATCCAGCGGGGTGCCGACCGGGCAGGGGCTGACGGATCGTTGCGCGGCCCTGACGAAGCGAATCGGCCCGCGGTTGACCGTACTGTCCGAGTCTTAGTCTATCGTGGGTGTTGAACCGGCTAACTTTAGCTGCATGGTGGCTGCTGTCTTCCCCGCTCCCCCGGCGGCTCCCCTCCGTCCGTCCGCCAACCTTCCCCAGACCCCATGATGCTTGGTAATCTCCACTTCCTCGACCTGCTCGTCATCGTCGCCTACCTCGCCATCGTCATCTATATCGGTCGGCGGGCGTCCAAGGGTGCCCAAAATCAGGAGGGCTTCTTCCTCGCCGGTCGCAAGCTCGGCAAACTTTATCAGTTCTTCCTGAATTTCGGCAACGCCACCGACGCCAACGGCGCGGTCAGCACGTCGAGCCTCGTGTATCAGAAAGGCGCGTCGGGTGTCTGGCTCTCGCTGCAGACCCTTTTCATGAACCCCTACTACTGGTTCATGAACGCCTGGTTCCGCCGCGTGCGGCTCGTGACCGTGGCGGATCTCTTTGAAGATCGCTTCGGCAGCCGGAAACTCGCCCGCTTTTACGCCGGGTTCCAGATCATCGCCACGGTCATCGTCATCATCGGCTTCGGCAACCTCGTCGGTTACAAGGTCACCGCCTCGCTCATGGTCAAACCCGAGGCCAGGTGGTCCGCGCAGGAACGCGCTTCGGTCGAGGGCTACCGCGAATTCAAGGTGCTCCAGGCCGCCGCCCAGGCCGGCCCGCTGGCCGCCGCCGAGAACGCGCGCCTCGACCAGCTGCGTGAGCAGAACAAGCGCGGCGAGCTCAGCAGCTACATTTCCTGGATCCACAGCCCGACCGGCAAGTGGACCTACTACATCATCTACTCGTTCATCGTCGGCACCTACATCGTGATGGGCGGCCTCGCGGCCGCGGCCGTCAACGAGGCGTTGCAGGGCATTCTCATCGTCATTTTCTCCTTCATGCTGATCCCGTTCGGTCTCACCGCCATCGGCGGCTGGGACCAGCTTGCGGCGCGCGTGCCGCCGGAGATGTTCAACCTGCTCGGCGGAGGCGTGGGCGGGGTGGGCGGCTGGGAACTCGCGGGCATCTTCCTCATTTCGATCGTCCAGATCCACGGCATCATCGGCAACATGTCCGTCTCGGGCTCCGCCAAGAACGAGTTCGCCGCCCGCTTCGGCGCCGTCTCCGGCACCTACGCGAAGCGCGTCATGATCATCCTCTGGGCTTTCTGCGGTCTCATCGCGATCGCGCTCTACCAGGGTGCGGGCCAGCTCTCCGATCCCGATTCCACCTGGGGCACGATGGCGCTCCAGCTGCTCAAGCCCGGTTTCCTCGGTCTCATGATGGCCGGCCTGCTCGCGGCCAACATGTCGACCGTCGCCTCCCAGACCATGGCGGTCTCCGCGCTCTTCACGCGCAACCTCTGGCAGTATTTCCGTCCCAACACCACGGACGCGGGCATGGTCGGCGTCGGCCGCTGGGCGATCGTCGTCATCCTCGGCATCGGCGTTTACGCGGCGGCCAACATGGACGACGTCTACTCCGTCGTGCAGCTGCTGCTTACGATCAACGTGCCCTTTGGCGCCTCGGTCATGCTGATCTATTTCTGGCGCAAGCTCACCGCGCCGGCCGTCTGGTCCGCCGTGATCCTGTCCGCGTTCCTCAACATTGTCTTCCCCTCGCTGATCGCGCCGCATCTCGACGCCTTCACCCGCAGCCCCGCCCTCACGCAGCAGGTCCGGCAGGACGGGAAACTGGTGCCCGTGTACTTCGAAAGCGTGGTGCGCGAGGACCCGGCCGACCCGGCCAGCGCCAGCATCGGCGGCAAGCGCTTCCACCTGGAGCTTTGGTGCCTCTCGAAGGTCGGCCTCGATGTCGGCGGGCTGACCGCCAGCGGACGCAACGCCGCGCGCTTTCTCTTCGACGGCATCTTTCCGTTCATCGTCCTGATTCTGGTGAGCTGGTTCACCCGTGCGCCCGATCGCGCCCGCACCGATCTGTTCTTTGGCAAGATGAAGACCCCGGTCGGGGCGACGCCGGAGCTCGAAATCGAGGCCATGGCGGAAACGGCGCGCAACCCGCACCGCTACGATGACACCAAGCTGCTCGGCAAGGATTCCGCGTGGGAGTTCGGCAAGTGGGACAAGGTCGACGCCATCGGCTTCATCGCCTGCCTGGGGGTTTCCGCCGGCATTCTCGCCGGCTTCTGGATGCTCTTGCGGGCGGCGGCGGGCTGAACAGGTTTTGTCCGATGCTGACACGCACGGGCCATTCTCTCGCTTTGCTCGTCGGCCTCCTCGGCGCGGCTGGCTTGTCCCCGCTGGCCGCCCAGGCGCCAGGCGCGACGCGGTTGACCCCGAACCTGTACAGCAACATCGAGCGTCCGTTGCGCTACACGCCGGAGGGGGAGGATTTCGTCATCGTCAACGGCGGCGAGTTCTTCAACCGCCCGCTCTACGGCGGCAACACGGCCTTTCGTGTCGATGCCGGCGACCAGCCGGAGTTCGTGCTCTATTTGCCCGGACGCGGCGGCAACCTGCGCTTCGGTCTGCGTACTGCCGCCGGGACGAAGTGGCTGCACGCAGCGGCCCGCGTGGAGTCGCGTTACCGCCCGGGCGGCATGCTCTACGCGGTGCGCGACCCGCTGCTGGGTCCCGATGGCGTGCTGCACCTCGCCGCGTATGCGCTGAGCCAGACTGAGGGCCTGATCGTGCGCGCCGAGGCCACTGGCGTCCCCGCCGGCGTTGAGCTCGTGTGGGCCTATGGCGGCGTCAACGGCCAGCGCGGCAAGCGCGACGGCGACATCGGCACGGAGAGCGTGCCGATCAGCGAGTGGTTTCAGCTCCGGCCGGAATTCTGCGCCGGCAACCGCTTCGAGTTGGACAAGGAAATCTTCACACTCACCGCCAGACTCCCACGCGATCAAACCGCCACCCTGCGCGGCCTCATGCCAGCGGGCACCACGCTGACCCTGGCCGACGCCGCGCACTGGTCCGATGCCGCCAAGCTCTTCCCTGTAGGGTCGGCCCTTGGGCCGACCTCGTCTCCGCAGATCATCACCGGTCGCGTCCCCCTCACCGCCCACACTCCGCGCTACTTCGCCATCCAGCGCATCGACGCGACCGCCGCCGCCCCGGAGCTCGACACGTACCGCGAAGTCACGGCGGCGCGCCCCGGCACCGAGGCTGCGACCGCCCGCGTAACCCTGGCGCCTGCCTATGAGGCCGACCAACTCCCCGCCGTTTTTGCCGAGACCGAAGCACACTTCGCGGCCCTGCGCGGGCAGTTGCTGGTGGTCACGCCCGACCCGTACATCAACGCCGCGGTCGGGGCGCTCAACGTCGCCGCCGACGCCGTGTGGGACGAACCGCAGGGCGCGGTGATGCACGGGGCCATCGCCTGGCGTTCGCGCCTGCTCGGCTGGCGCGGTCCCTACGCGATGGACGCACTCGGCTGGAGCGACCGGGCCCGCCGGCACTTGGCGTACTGGTCCACGCGGCAAAACACGGATCCGATTCCGGACAAACTTCCGCCGCCTGACGCCGATGCCAACCTCGCGCGCAGCGAGGCCGCGCTGCACAGCAACGGCGACCTGTCCAACAGCCACTACGACATGAACCTCGTCTACATCGACGCGCTGTTCCGTCACCTGCTGTGGACGGGCGACGTGGCTTTCGCAAAGCAAGTCTGGCCGGTCATCGAGCGTCACCTTTCGTGGGAACGCCGCCTGTTCCGCCGCGAGTTCGCGGTCAACGGCGAGAAACTCCCGCTCTACGAAGCTTACGCCGCCATCTGGGCCAGCGACGACCTGCAATACAGCGGTGGCGGCACCGCGCACGCCTCGGCCTACAATTATTGGCACAACCGGATGGCCGCCCGCGTGGCCAAGCTGCTGGGCCACGACCCGGCGCCATACCAGCGCGAGGCGGAATTGATCGCTCGCGGCATGCGGGAGCTTCTCTGGACCGGCACGCATTTCGCCGAAGCGAAGGACTGGCTGGGCCGCCAGCTCGTCCACCCGAGCGCCGCGCTGTGGACTTTCTATCACGCGATGGATTCGGGCTGGGCCGGTTCCGGCGTGGCGAGCGACTTCGTGTTGCAGAACCAGCCGAAGCTGCCGATCCGCGGGCCCGGGGTGCCGACCGATCGGAACTATGCGATGTTTGCCTCGACCGACTGGCTGCCCTATTCGTGGTCGATCAACAACGTGGTCATGGGCGAGAACGTCCACACCGCGCTCGGTTTCTGGCAGGACGGTCGTTCCGAGGAGGCGTTTACCCTGCTCAAGAGTTCGCTGCTCGCCTCGATGTTCATGGGTATATCTCCCGGCAATGTCGGCTCGATGAACTCCCTGGATGTCTATCGCCGTGAATCGCAGCGCGACTTCGCCGACGGCAACGGCGTCACCTCCCGGGCGGTCGTGGAGGGATTGTTCGGGGTGCGCCCTGATGCGCTCGCTGGCGAACTCGTCATTGCGCCCGGTTGGCCCGTGGCTTGGACGGAGGCGCGACTGCAACATGCGCGGGTGGGGATCGATTATCGGCGTGAGGGCACGAGCGAGCATTTCACGATCACCCCACGTTTCGACCGCACCATGACCCTTCGCCTGCAACTGCCTATGCGCGGCACTGCAGCCGTCGTGCAGGCGAATGGGCGCCCGGTGGCTCATGCCATCGACCGTGAACGGCTCGTTTTCGATCTGCCTCCGGCCGAGTCCCATGACGTGAACATTGCGTGGTCGAACCTTGGAGGGCCGGTCTCCCGACCGGCCGCGGTCCGTCCGAGGACGGACCCTCCGCCTGTCGCCGCCATATCGCTCCCCGTGAATGACAGCACGCCGATCGCTCTCGGCGCGAATTTCAACGACCGCGTCACCGCGATATTCCAAAAGGGCAAATACCTGTCGCCGCGCTCGCCGTTCGTCTCGCTCGCGCTGCCGTCTCAGGGCATCGGCGCCTGGGCCGGACATGTCAATGCGATGGCCGACATCGATGACACCGGTCTGCGTCGGGTCGCGGCGGAGCACGGTGGCCGGCTGCGATTGCCGAACGGCGTAATCTTTGCCACCCCGGGCCCGGGTGACGCGCCAAACATCCTCTTCGTTTCCCAGTGGGACAACTATCCGCGGGAGGCGACCGTCGCGCTCAGCGGCAAGGCGCAGGCCCTGCATCTCCTCATGGCCGGTTCGACCAACTACATGCAGAGCCGCCTCGACAACGGCGAGGTCGTCGTCACCTACACCGACGGCACGACCAGCCGGCTGGCGCTGCGCAACCCCGAGACGTGGTGGCCAATCGAGCAGGATTATTTCATCGATGACTATCAGTTCCGGGTCGAAGGGCCGCTGCCGACGCGGGTGGATCTGAAGACCGGGCTGGTCCGCGTGCTCGACTCGACCACCTTCAAGGGGACAGGCCGCGAGATCCCGGGCGGTGCCGCTACCGTGCTCGGGCTGTCCTTGGACCCGGAGAAGGAACTCCAATCACTCACCATTCGTGCCCTGACCAACGACGTCGTCATCGGCCTGATGGCCGCAACCTTGGTGCGGTGAAGACCGATTTCCCCTTTATGAAGCTACCCAGCCTTTTCGTCCTGATTCTCACCCTCTCCGGTTCCTCCCTCGCTGCCGCCGACACCGCCTACCTCTTCACCTATTTCACGAAGAACGGACAGGACGGCCTGCACCTCGCTTGGTCTGAAGACGGATACAAATGGCAATCGCTCAACGAGGGTCGCAGTTACCTCACCCCGGTCATCGGCTCCAGGGAAAAGCTCATGCGCGATCCCTGCATCGCGCGCGGTCCCGACGGCACCTATCACATGGTCTGGACCTCTGGTTGGTGGGAGCGGGGCATCGGCTACGCGTCGACGAAGGATTTCATCACCTGGTCGGAGCAGAAGGAGATTCCCGTCATGGCCCACGAGCCGACCGCCCGGAACAGCTGGGCGCCGGAGATCGTTTACGATGAGGCCAAGGGCGAGTTCGTGATCTTCTGGGCGACGACCATTCCTGGACGGTTTCCCGCGACCAGCGGCGCTTCCGAGGATGACCTTAACCACCGGATGTATTGCACGACGACGAAGGATTTCGCGACCTTCACGCCGACGGAACTGTTCTACGATCCCGGCTTCAACTGCATCGACGCCACCTTCCTCCGCGCCGACGGCAAGCTCCGGTTGATCATCAAGGACGAAACCAAATTCCCCGTCCCCGCGAAAAACCTGCGCATCGGCCCCGCGGAAGGCGTGCGCGGTCCGTTTGGACCGCTCTCCGCGCCATTCACGCCCCCCGATCTCTGGGTCGAGGGTCCCACGGCAGTGAAGATCGGGGGCGAGTATCTCGTCTATTTCGACGCCTACCGGGACAAACATTACAGTGCGATGCGTTCACGCGACCTCGTCCATTGGGAGCAGGTGCCGGCGGCCGAACTGCATTTTCCCAACGAAGGCACGCCCGAGCGCATGCGCCACGGCACCGTCACCGCAGTGCCGCGCACGATCATCGAGGGACTGCGCCAGCGATAGGCGGAAGGATCCGCTTCAATCACAAATGAACAAGAAGGAGCACGGATGAAGAACGACGTCGCGTTGTCTGCTTGTAGGGTCGGACCTTGGTCCGACCTCGCGCCCGAGGTCGTTGCAAGCAACGACCCTACAGGAAACGCCCGCCAACGCGGAGGCACTCTAGCGCGAAACGCTTTGGCCGCGCTCGGTCATCGACCGGCTGCTGGCGCCGGACTCCCCGCATGAATGCGGAAATCACTGATCTCGATCCGGCTGTGCACGGTGCGGAAGGCGAACCAGCCGCGCGTCAACGGCGCGGGGTCGCGCCAGTCGAAGACGACCTGGCCGTCGCGGATGAATTGCACGTGTCCGTCCGCTCCGGCGACCAGCTCGATGCGGTAGTCATGGTCGGCCTTCAGCAAAAACTCGGGGGCCGACAAATCGTGTTCGGGCAGCAACGGGCGCGCCCCGCTGCCGTCGTAGCGCCGGAAGCGTGTCGTCGTGTTCTTGTTGCCGCCGTAGCCCACGTAGTAGGTCTGCAGGGCATCGTAGGTGCTGAACTTGCCGGTGCGGCCATGGCCGGCCGCAAAGAGATCATCCGGCCGCGCCGGATCGGACCCCATCCAGAAGCAGTTCAGGTCGGACACCCGGCTCGCGGAGCTCACGCGTGCCGTGTACGTGATCCGCACCGGCGCGGTCAGCGGCTGGCGCCACCATACGGTGCAACCGGCCGCATCGTCGATCACCAGGCGGCCTTGCGCGGCGGTCACCGTGCCGCCGGGTTGTTGCTCGACGACCCAACCACCGAGGCCGTGGAGAAAATCGTCGGCCACCGGCAGGGATTCCGCCCGGAGCGTCGCCGTCAGGAGGAGCAACATCAGCCATCTTTTCATGTCCCCCACACAAGCCATGCCCGTTGAGGGCGCCACCGCAAAATTTCCCCGACTGCCCATGAAGATCCTGCTCAGCCTCCTCGCCACCCTGGGTTTGCCCTTGCTGGCCCTGGCCCAGACCACACCGCCTGCGCCCGCCCTCGCCGGGTTGCCACCTCCCCCGAATGGGGTTGTCAAACCGGACCTGCCCACGCTCTTCGTCGCCGGGGATTCGACGGCGGCCAACAACTCCGGCGGGCTGGTCGGGTGGGGTGTGCCGTTCCGGGACTATTTTGATCCGGCCAAGCTCAACGTGGTCAACCGCGCCCGGGCCGGTCGCAGCACCCGCACCTTCATCTCCGAGGGTTTGTGGGATAAGCTGATCGCGGAAGTGAAAGCGGGCGACACCGTGCTGATCCAGTTCGGCCACAACGACGGGAGCCCGGTCAACGAGGATGCGTCCGTCCCGCGGGAAAAATGGCGTTCGCGCGGCACGCTGCCGGGACTGGGGGAGGAGACGCAGGAGATCGTGAACGTCCTGACCAACCAACCCGAGACCGTGCACACCTTCGGCTGGTATATGCGCAAGATGATCGCAGACGTGCAGGCCAAGGGGGCCACGCCCATCATCCTGTCCCTCACGGTGCGGGACATCTGGAAGGACGGGCGGGTCGAGCGGGGCTCGGGCCGCTTTCGGGAGTGGGACCGGGCGCTCGCGGAGGCGGCGGGCATCGCGTTTGTCGATCTGACGCGGCTGATCGCGGATGACTATCAACTCCGGGGCCAGGCCGAGGTTCACGCGTTGTTTGGGACCGATCACACGCACACCAACGCCGCCGGCGCCGAGGTGAACGCCGCCTTGGTCGTCGCCGGGCTCAAGGGCATCCGGAAGGGAACCTGGAGTGACTATCTTTCCGCCAAAGGCGAGGCCGTGGAGGCTGATCGGCTCGGCTGGCTGAACCTGCCCGAGCCCGCGGATCCCCAACTCCCGTCGATTGTCCTGGTCGGCGATTCCCTCGTGCGCAACGGGCGCAATGACGGTGCCGGCGGGCAGTGGGGCTGGGGTGATTTTCTCGCGGACCATTTCGACCCGGCGAAGATCAATCTCGTCAATCGGGCCGTGGGCGGACTCAGCAGCCGCACCTACCTGACGCAGGGCCACTGGGCACGCGCCCTCACGCTCATCAAGCCGGGTGACTTCGTGTTGATCCAGCTCGGACACAACGATCCGGGTCCGCTCAGCGAAGACGCCTCGGTCCCGCCCGAGCGCCGGCGGGCCCGGGGCACGCTGAAGGGCGTCGGGGAGGAAAGCCAGGAAGTGGACAACATTCTCACGGGCCAGCGCGAGGTGGTGCACACCTACGGCTGGTACATCCGCCGTTTCGTTCGCGAGGCCCGCCTCGCCGGCGCCACCCCGATCGTGTGTTCGCTCACCCCGCGCAAGACCTGGCGGGACGGCAAAATCGTCCGCAGTGGAGCCGACAGCTACGGCGGCTGGGCGCGTCAGGTTGCGGAGCAGGAAGGCGTGGCCTTTCTCGACATCAACGACCTGGTTGCCACGCGCTATGAGGCGCTCGGTCCCGAACAGGTCGAACCGCTCTTCGGCGACGCCAACCAGCACACCAGCCTGGCCGGGGCGAAGGTGAATGCGGAAATCGTGGCCACCGCCCTGCGCGCGCTGCCGGGTGATCCGCTGGGTGCGTTTGCGCGGTAACCAGGATCCATCGCAACTTGGGCGTCCCCCGACACACCCCGGCGCTGCGCGCCACCCCTCTTCATCCGGACTCATGCAGTCAACCGTAGGGGCGCTGCTTGACGGCGCCCGGGAATTGGTTGATCGCCGGCGACCTTGCGGGCGTCGTCAAGCGACGCCCCTACACACACCAATTGGTGGAGCGAGAATGAGAGCCAAAGGACAGCTCAGCTGCATGAGTCCGGCTTCATAGAGGGGACTATTACTTTCGCAGCCGAAGTCCCCTCTATGAAGCCGGGTGCCCGCCAGGGCGGGGTGTGTCGGGTTGCTATCGTCGAGTGTGTCTATTGCGGGCTACACCCGAATAATGCCCCGGAACGCGCTCTTGGGATTCTTGGTGATCCGACCTCACCCGCTCGACACCGCCGCGCGCAGCGTCGGGCCTTCGAGGAAGCGGGCCGGGATCGTGGTGAGCGACGGTTGCACGGGAATGCCCAGCTCGTTGTGCAGCAGCTGGCCGATCACCAGTTCGGCGGCGCGTGCTCCGATCTGGGCCGGCTGGAAGTCGAGGGCGGCGCAGGGTTCGGAGGAGGTGCGCAGCGAGTTGAGGCACACGAAGCCGTGGGTCTTGGGGAGCTTGGCCCCGCAGCTGCGCATCCACTCGATGGCCTCGGGGTAGTGGCCGATCACGACGTCGGGCTTGTGCTTGCGGAACCAGGGCAGGAAATCCGCCCGTGACAGCTTGTGGGCGCGCAGCGTGGGCAGCTCGGTGCTGCCCGGGAGGTATTTCTGCAGGGCGAGAAACGCGCCTTCCCACCGGTACTGCAGGCGCTCGTCATGGGAGATCTCCATGAACAGGCCCGGCCGGCGGTAGCCGCGCTCGTGCAGCTCACGCAGGAGCATCACCATGGAGCGGTAGTGGTCCAGGCAGACGCAGTGCAGCGGCGGGTTGTTGATGAAAAGATCGGCATAGACCGCCGTGTACCGGCTCCAGCTCAGGCCCGACAGATCCGGCATCCCGGACGCGGGCAACAGCACGACGCCCTGGATGTTGCGCGTGTGCAGAATGGTATCGAGACGGTTCAGTCGCATGCCCTCGGTGCCGATCTCGAAGCGTTCCATCTTGAAACCGAGCTCCTCGGCGCGCTGGGCGATGCCCTTCAGCACGGCCTCGTTGTAGCGGGCGGCGTGCGGGGGCCGGTCGGCGTCCACGATCTCCAGGGCGGCGAGCACGCCGCGAAACTGCTGGCCGCGGGACCGGCGCAACTGCGACATCACCGCACCCGTGAGTGGATTGTGCTCGTAGCCGGCCGCCTTGGCGGCCAGCCGCACGCGCTCAACCGTCTCGGCCTTCACGCGCGGCGAACCGCGCAGGGCGTCCGAGATCGTCGTGCGGGAAAGGCCCAGGGACTTGGCCAGGGTGCGCAGGGTGGGGGCGGACATGCGGGGTAGGGGCAGATTCCGTCAAAACAGCCGAAGCTCAACGCCAAATTCGGAGCGTCCGAAATTTTTGTCCCATTCCGCGTGGGCGCGCGCTTGCGGCGGTGCGGGCGGGGACTAGTTTGCCTTGGTCCGGCGCTTTTCGCCGTCCTTCCACCCCTCATTCCCCATGATCCGCCAAGCTTTTGTCATGTCCGTCCACGCCGGTTTCGAACAGGAATACGAGCGCCGCCACCGGCCCATCTGGCCCGAGCTGGAAAAGGTCCTGAAGGACCACGGCGTCCACAACTACTCGATCTTCCTGCATCCCGGCACCCGCCAGCTCTTCGCCTACGCCGAGATCGAGGACGAAGCCCGCTGGAACGCCATCGCCGCCACGCCGGAGTGCCAGCGTTGGTGGGTGCACATGGGCGACGTGATGCCCTCCAATCCCGACCACAGTCCGGTGGCCACCGGACTGCGCGAGGTCTTCCATCTTGATTAATCCGCCCACCGAAAATCAAACACCCAAGCCAAGAAAGGATTAACCACTAATCCACACTAATTGGGCACTAATCAAATCCTCGAGGTCTTGAGCGTTCGGCGTTCTGATTAGTGAGCCATGAGTGTTTGTTAGTGGTTCCAAGGTTTGGTCCAGTTTCTGTGTCTTCCGTGTCTTCAGTGGTTTCCGCTCTTCCTTACTCCACCCCATCATGACTCCTCTCTCCCGTCGCGACTTCGTCCGCAAAACCACCCTCATCGCCGCGGCTACCCAGCTGGCGTCCCAATTGCAGGCGGCCCCGTCGCCGGTGGAGACCGTTACGGCTCCGACGGAGGGAGCACCTGAGTTGCTGCGTTGGCTCGAAGGAACGCCCGCCCTTCTGCCGGGAGCGACCTGGGGCCGGGCTTGGGCCCGCGGTCAACACGCACGCGACACCACCTTCACCCTGCAGTCCGCCGAGGGCGCGGACGTGCCGCTGCAAAGCTGGCCGCTCGCGTACTGGCCCGATGGCTCGCTTAAATGGACGGCGCATGCCGTGCCCGCCCAAGCGCCGGTGAGTGCCCATTATCGGATCTCCCCCGGCACCCCGGCCGCGCCGGCGCGGTCGGTGACCGTCTCCGAAACCGCTGACGCCATTACCGTGAATACCGGCGTGATGCAGGTGGTGATTGCGAGGTCGGGTGGCGTGCTCATCCGTTCCGTCTGCCGCGAGGGAGCAGAGATTCTCCGGCAGGGCCGCCTCGTCTGCCGGCTGGAAAACCGCGACGATGCGGCGGCCATCCGCCACGTGCCTTTTGTCGGGGAGATTACCGCGGTCACCGTGGAGCAGTCCGGGCCGGTGCGCGCGGTCGTGCGGATCGAGGGCCGGCATGCGGGCGAGGGCCGATCCTGGCTTCCGTTCGTCGTGCGGGTTTATTGCCATGCCGGCGGGGAAATGATCCGGATGATGCACACCATCCTCTTCGACGGGGACGCGCAGAAGGATTTCATCGCCGGTCTGGGCGTGAGCTTCACGGTGCCGCTGCGCGGGGCGTTGCATGACCGCCACGTCCGCTTCGGTGGCATGGAAGACGGCTTGTTCGGCGAGGCCGTCCGCGGGATCACCGGATTGCGCCGCGATCCGGGCAAGGCCGTGCGCGAGGCGCAGGTCGCCGGACGGGCCACGCCGGCGCTGACCGAGTGGAGTCCGGCCGTCACGGAGCGCCTGCAATACGTGGCGGCCTACGCCGACTGGACGCTGCTGCAGCCGAATGCCGACGGCTTTCAGATCCGGAAGCGCACGCACGCCGGGCACACCTGGCTCGATGCCGCGCAGGGCCGGCGCGCCGGCGGTCTTGGCTATGTCGGCACGCCGGCCGGCGGAGTCGCCTTTGGCCTGCGCAACTTCTGGCAGAGCCACCCGGCCCAGCTCGACATCCGAGGCGCCACCGGTGACGCGGCGGAAGTCACGGTCTGGATGTGGGCTCCGGATGCCGCCGCGATGGACCTGCGGCCGTATCACGACGGCCTCGGGATGGACACCTTCGACAAGCAGTACAACGGCGGCTTGGAAATCACGTACGAGGATTATGAACCGGGCTTCAATTCGCCCGAGGGCGTCGGGCGCACGAGCGAGTTGCACCTCTGGTGCGTCGCCGCGACCCCCGCGCGGGAGCGACTCGTGCAGATGCAGGCGGTGCTCGAGGCCCCGCCCCAGCTGATCAACTCCCCCGCCTACCTGCAGTCTTGTGCCGTCTTTGGCGGCCTGTGGAGTCCGGTCGACCGCTCGACCCCGGCGCGGGCCGGCGTGGAGGACCGGCTCGCCACGAATTTCGACTTCTATCTCGGTCAGCGCGAGCAACGCCGCTGGTACGGGTATTGGAACTACGGCGATGTCATGCACACCTATGACCCCGACCGCCATGAGTGGCGCTACGACGTGGGCGGTTTTGCGTGGGACAACTCCGAGTTGTCGACCGACATCTGGCTCTGGATGTACTTCCTGCGCAGCGGCCGGGCGGATGTCTTCCGCTTTGCCGAGGCGATGACGCGCCATACCGGCGAGGTGGACGTGCACCACATCGGCCGCTTCGCGCCGCTGGGCTCGCGGCACAATGTCCAGCACTGGGGCTGCAGCGCCAAGCAGCTGCGCATCAGCACGGCGACGAACCGGCGCTACTATTACTACCTCACCGGGGACGAGCGCGTCGGCGACCTCATGCGCGAGCAGGTCGAGGCGGGGCGGGCGCTCTTGAAATTTCCGCCCGGTCGCAAACTGGCCTTTGCCAACGAGCAGGGCGACCAGTCGCGCGGCACGCCGACCGCCCCCGACAGCGTCGGCGCCAGCATGGGCACCGACTGGGGTTCGCTGGCCGGAGCCTGGCTCACCGAGTGGGAGCGGACCGGCGACACCCGGGTGCGTGACCGCCTGCTCGCCAGCATGCGCACGCTCGGGGCGCAGCCCAAGGGGCTGTTCAGCACCGGACTCATCCTCAACGTGGAGACCGGCGCCTTCGAGATCACAAAGAGCGACAAGATTTCCGTCTCCCACCTCAACGCCGTGTTTGGCCTCGTGGAGATCTGTGCCGAGTTGAACCAGCTGCTGGACGTGCCCGAATTCCGTCGGGCCTGGCTCGACTACTGCGAATTGTACAACGCCAGCCCCGAGGTGCAGACGCAGCGGCTGGGCTCGGCCCTCAAGGGTACCAACCTGACGCAGGGCCATGCGCGTCTGACAGCCTACGCGGCGCACCAGCTGCAGCGACCCGATCTGGCCAAACGCGCGTGGGCCGAGTTCGCCCGCGGCTTCCGCGGCGAGCGCAGCGTCGGGGCGCTGCCGGTTCGCCAAGTGAAAGGACCTGCGGTCTTGCGGGCGGTGGACGAAGCGTCTTCTGTCTCCACCAACGACGCCGCCCAATGGGGCCTGGCCGCCATCGAGTGCCTCGCCTTGGTCGGTGATTTCCAACCTTCAACCTGATATTCCCTCATGCCCACCATCGCGATCATCGGACCCGGAGCCATCGGCGGCGTCATCGCCGCATCCCTGCATCGCGGCGGCGGCCATGAGATTTCCCTCTGTGCCCGCCGGCCCCTGGGACCGCTCACGGTGGATCTGCTGGGCGAGGTGGAGAAGTTTGCCCCCACGGTCCTGACGGATCCGGCGCAGGGCCGCCCGGTGGACTGGGTGCTGGTCACCACGAAGGCCTACGACTGTGCCGGCGCGGCGGCGTGGTTTCCGATGTTGGTCGGGCCGTCGACGCGCGTCGCGGTGTTGCAGAATGGCGTCGAACACCGGAAACGCCTTCGTCCCTGGCTGGCCGAAGCCCAGATTGTGCCGGTCATGATTGATCTTCCGGCCGAGCGCCCGACGCCCGTCTCGATCAGCCAGCGCGGACCGGGCAAGCTGATCGTGCCGGCCGATGCGGATGGGTCGCGGTTTGTGGCGCTCTTTGCCCGCACGCAGCTGAGTGTCACCACCTCGGACGATTTCACGAGCGTCGTGTGGCAGAAGCTTTGCCTGAATTCGGTCGGCATCATCAATGCACTGTTGCTCAAACCAACCGGCGTGTTTGGCCACGAGGACATCGGCGCACTGGCGCTGGGCATCGCGCGCGAGTGCATGGCGGTCGCCCGGGCCGAGGGGGCGACGCTGCCGAATGATCTCGCCGAGACGATTTTGGCCAACTGCCGCGCCGCCCCGCCCGATTCGATGAACTCCCTCCACGCCGACCGCGCCGCCGGCCGTCCGATGGAGATCGACGCCCGCAACGGCGCCATCCTCCGCTTCGGTGAGAAACACGGCATCCCGACCCCGTTGAACCGGATGGCCGTCACGCTGCTGGCCCACATGTCGGCAGCCGGGCAGTAGGGCCGGTCTTTGACCGGCCATCCGAGGAAGCTACCGAGCCAGTCAAAGACTGGCTCTACCCGTTACTCCCAGTTCACCACGACGAGTGACACGCCCTCGACGTTTCAGCGGATGGCGCGGCGTTCGAGCTGCGACTTGACCCGAGGGGTGTCCTGATCAGGCTTCTGGGCGTGAAGCCAAATCCGAAATCGACTGCAATCAAGCGCGTGGCCGGCCGTAAGCCGGTCAAGGTGCGTGATGGCAAGAAGCAGACGAGGCGGAGCGGCTTTGCACCGGAACTTTGTGGAATCATCACGGGCCCAACCGACCTTTCCCTCCGGGAAGGTTTTGGGCGTGGCTGATCCACGTTACATCCTGGATACCGGTCCGCTGGTGGCCTTCACCAACGCTGCGGATGCCCATCACGCCTGGGCCAAAGGAGTCTTGGACAGTCTCGGTGAAGCTCCCGTGAGTTGCGAGATCGTGCTCGCCGAGGCGAGTTATCTCCTGCGCGGTTCCCGTCGGGCCGTTGACCTGATCCTGGCCTTGCCTGCGCACAGGCGGATCAGCCTCCAACCGGTCTTGGCTGCGAATTCCGCGGAAATCCGGACAGCCATGGCAAAATATTGGCCGGCCATGGATGTGGCCGACGCCTGCATCCTGTCGCTGGCTGATCGATTTCCCCGGGCGCATATCATCACCACGGACCTGCGCGATTTTTGCATTTATCGTCGGAGGGAAGGACAAGCTTTGAATCTCATCCATCCGTAGACAACGGAGGTTGAGGCAGCGTTAAAGGCCGTATGGAAATCACCAACCGGTGAACCCCACAGAAGCATGCGTTGGCTGATCGCCATCGCCACCTGGTTCCGGTGGCCGGCTGATCGCCGTCAGTTCTGTAGCGGCGTTGCTTGACCACTCCAGCGTCACTCAGGGTACGGAGCCTACTCCGGCAGCCTTTTTCTTTGCTTCAACCCGATCCCAATCGAGCAACTTGAAGTCCTTAATCACCCGATAGATTTTTGCTGCGGAATCCCATTCTTCCATGGGCGCCCCAAACGTGCCGGCGACCATCATGTCTTTTTCGTCGCTCCAAAAAAAGGAGTAGATGATGTGATATTTCATCCCAGGCTTCGACGGAACAGGGGAAAGGGTTTCGAGACAACGGCGGTTGAATTCACCTGATTTTTCCAGATCACATTCTCGAACGACCTCTTCGGAGGCTTTTTTCCGATCGATGTTATATTGGACCGCCTGTGTCGCGGTGATTTTTGCGGTCTTCGATACCTCGGCTATCCACTGGATGCGCCAGCCGGTTTCGTAATGTCCGGTGACAGCAAGATCTTCCTTGGAAACAGTGAAAAGGTACTGCGTTCCGCGGGTGCCTTGAGAGACGAACCATCCACGAGGAATGATTATCTGGCCGCCGATCGGACCAAAATCGCGCACTTCGAATCCTTCTGGTGCGAGCATTTCCGCCCCAAAACTTCGTGAAACCAGCAGGCAGAGTAGCAAACAGCAAGAGCGCATGAAAGTGAGTGAATCAGACGCTCTCCAATGGGGCAAAACTGAACTATGATCCAATGTAAATCGGCGCGGTGCCCTTCGCCAGCACCAGTGGCTCGTCGAACCAGATGTCTGAGTGGAGTCGAATGAAGATGCGTCGGTTAAGGAAAGAAGGGTGCGGCAGAATCCGATCACTTACCTCGAAAAGTCTGGAGTCTCTCGATGGTTGAAGTCGTGGCCGGCGGAGTGCTTGCTGCAAACAGAAGGCAGAAGGCAGCCGCTGGCCTCTCTGCCCATTCCATTATGGCGACCGGATTGAAGGCGATCCCGTCGGCAAGGGATGCCGTCAAAGGACTCTGGGATCTTTACTCCCAGCTCACCACGAGCAACGACACGCCTTGCCGCGGCAAGGTGAAGGCGAGTTGGGTGGCGCCGTTGGCGATGGTGACCGTGGTGGGTGAACCGGTCAGGCGGGTGAGGGCGCTGGATTGCTCCAGCTGCGCATACTGCGCCTCGTTGGGTGCGACCGGTGAGCCCATGCGCAGCCACTCGGCGTAGGCGTTGCTGTGTTGCTGGTCGATGCGGGTGTGCGTGAGCTTTGCTTCCTTGAGGCCGGTCGGCAGACCGGCGACCGCGAGGGACACCGCCGCGTCGGGGCCGGTGACATCGTCGTCGTGATAATGCCAGACCATCACGGCAACCTGGTGGGGGGCGCGGCTGGCGAGGACGCCGACGTCGGGGGCACCGCGGACGCCCCGGTCCACGATTTCGGTGAGCGGAATCTCGGCTGAGCTGGTGGCGGGCAGGCGCTCGGGACCCATCTGGGCAAACATGCGGAAGACATTGAACACGGCCATGGGCACACCGTTGCTGGCCACCTGGCGGAAGCCGGCGAACCAGGGCTGGTCTTCAAAGGTGAAGGCCCAGGTGACGGCGCCTTCCAGGTTGATGCCGTGGAGGTCGGCGAGATCGTGTTTGCGCGCGAAGGAAGCAGCCGTGTAGCTCGAGTACATCGTGCCGTTGCGGTACGCCAGCTGCGGTCCCTGGCAGGCGGCGCACCCTTCCGGGTCGGATTCGCCGATGATCACCGGCGTGCCCTTCAGTTCCGGATACGAGGCGAAGGTGGCGAAGGCGGTTTCGATCGTCTTCAGCTGGTTGCTGATGCCCATGCGCACATGACCATCCACCATGGACGGACTGCCCTTGGCGTGGAAGGCAACGAAGTCGAGGGGCGTGCCCTTCTCCCCGGTCGCGTAATTGGTCCCGTGCAGGCAGTGGTCGAGAAAGTCCTTCATGAACTGCCCGCCCGAGCCCGCGGTGTGCGGACCGCCCACGCGCGCCGTGGGCAGCGCGCGGCGTACGCCGGCGATGGCGTAGTCGTGCAGTTTGCGGAAATCCTCGGCGCTGCCGCCCCAGTACCCGTTGGGCTGGTTGTTCGCTTCGTTCCAGACTTCCCACCACCACGTGTTCACCTCGGCGGCGCCGTATTTCTCGACGCAATGCTTCGCCCACTGGTAGGCGAGCTCGCCCCACTTCGCATAATCCTTCGGGGGTTTCGTCCAACCGGTAAAGATCCGTTGGTAAGGCAGGCCCGGCCGCCACGAGTGCCGGTAGGGTGACGGCTGCGTCGACATGGCTTCCGGCATGAAGCCGATCTGGGCGAGCGGTTTCACGCCCCGCGCCAGGTAGCTGTCGAAGATGCGGTCGATGCCGCTCCAGTCATAGACCGGGTTGCCCTGCGCATCCTCGGTGTAGGCGTTGGTTGAGCCCCATTTGAAGGCCGGCGTGCCGTCACCGGTGTTGAGCAGGTTGTGCGCGCGGAAATACATCTGTCGCGGGGCCAGTTCGCCGATCTGGCCCAGCAGTTTCTGTCCATCCTTCATCGTCGCGTAGTTGGGCTCGTCCGCGCCGAAGTAGCGCCAGAACGTGCGCAACGGCCCGGTCGGATGCGCGGCATCCACGGTGATAGTGACGGGAAACGCCGGGTTGGCATCGGCGGCGATGTCGGCGGCGGACAGTGCGGGGGCGAGCAGGGCAAGAACCAGCGGGCAGATCATTCTCATGGGGTGGGTGGGGTTCATCGGGGCGGAATGCGGGGCCGGGTTGAGCTTCAGGTCTCCAGGCTGCAAACAGGAGTCTGAAAAAGGCGGACCGTGGGAAAACGAGAAATTGAGGGGGGTGTGCTGGCAGAATCTTGGGTCGCCAGGTGATCTTCAGGGCAGGTCGCGGCGCGGGATCTTCCGCATGGCTTGGGCGAGCTGGTCGCCGTGCTGCGCTGCGCCTTCGGCCTCGAGCCGTTCGAATTGCGGATGGGCGAAGATCGGGGACCGCACGGGCGTGCCGTCGGTTTCCTCGTCAGTCGCGTCCTTTAACGCCCCGCCGAGGGCGGCGACGATGCCGTTCAACCGGTCCACGGTGCGGCGCAACTCGCGCTCGTCGCGCCCGGGCCAGAAGCCGCCCTCGTCGGTGATTTCCACTCCGAGGCCCAGGGCCGTCAAGCCGGCCAGCAGGTCCACGGCGGCGGTGTGGCAGCGGCGAAAATGCTCCCAGCCGTGCAGGCTCGCATACTGGGTCTTGCAGAAGGCGGCCAACCTCCAGCCGGCGGTCCCGACTCGTTCCAGGCGGTGCGTCTGCGGGTCGCGCCGTTCCACGGTGTAGTCGCAGAGACCGAGCCGCAGCGGTTCACAGTCCTCGCCCAAGGTAACGTCGAACACGAATCCCTCCTGCGCCGGCACCTCGATGCCGCGCGTCGTGTGCGGCTCGTCCGGCACGGGGACCATGACCCACTCGCTCAGCCACGCCAGCTGCACGGCCGACGACGAAATCGCGCCGACGGCTTCGATCGATCCCGCCTCCTGCGCCGCGAGTGCGGCCGCGCGCATCTTCGCCACCAGCGCCCGGGCGGACTCCTCCCCGGTCACGGCCGGGGCGCGCAGCTTGTAGTGGAGAGTCAGGCCCATGGATATTACTTGAGGCGCTTCACATTCGGTGCGGCGAGCAGCGTGCGCATTTGGGAGATCGCGATTTCATTCAGCCGGAGCAGCCGCTCCACGGCGGTCAGGCCCTGGCGGATGAAGACGGAATTCAGGCTCTCGAGGTTCGTCAGGACGACCAGTTGCTCGATCGTGGCCTGGTCCCGGATGTTGCCCTCGGCGCCGGGATGGGCCTCGCGCCATTGTCGGGCGGTCCGGCCGAAAAGCGCGACGTTGAGCAGATCAGCCTCCTCGGCGTAAACCATGGCGGCCTGAGCCTTGGTGACGGCGGGAGGGATGAGGGTCGCCTTGATGGCGTCGGTGTGGATGCGGTAGTTGATCTTGGCCAGGGTGCGCTGGAGATTCCAGCCGAGCTGCCGGCGGTCGTTCTCCTCGTCCTTCAGCCGGCGAAACTCCTTCACCAGATAGATTTTGAATTCCGGACTGATCCACATGCCGAACTCGAAGGCGATGTCGGGATGGGCAAACGTGCCGCCATAGCGTCCCGGGGTGGCCTTGAGCCCGATGGCGTTGGTCTTTTCCACCCACTCCTTGACGCTGATCTTGTAGCTGTTCAGGCCGGCCTGACTTCTAATTGTGGCGAATTCGCCATAATTAAAAGCCGGGTTGAACACAGACTCCCAGATGCCAAGGAATTCGACCGTGTTGCGGTTCCTCAGCCAGTCCGAGATGAAAAACTCGCCATCTTTCGCCCGCAGCATGTCCGTCAGGGAGATATAGTCGCCCGTCTTGCCCGTGAGAACCGATACGGGGGTTCCTTGGACGGCGATGGTTGACTTCTTGGAAGGGGCCATGGCGGGAGGAGGCACCGGCATCTCAGCGCACGTAGGTGCCCTTGGTGTCGCCGGGGTGGGCGCGGGCGAGGGCGGCGAGGGTTTCGAGGATCTCGGCGATCTCCTTCTCCTTGGCGCGGGCGAACTGCTTCGCGAGGTCGGCGGCGGAAAGGGGCTTTTCCGCGGCCTGCAACGCGGCTTCCACGGCTTTGGCGCGCTCGGCGAGGGTCTTGGGCCAGGGCGCCTTGCCGGGGCGGCGGGGAGCCGGGGTCCGGGGTCTGGGCTTTCGGGTCTGGGAAGAATCTTGCAGGCCGAGGGCGGTCTGCTGGGTGCCGGCGAAGAGGGGTTGCTGGTAATCAGGGCGGAGCCAGCGGATGTGGCCCTTGGCTTCCTCGGCGGAGCGCGCGGCGTTGAGGGCGACGACGCGTTCGAGGATCTCGGCATCGGTCAGCGGCCAGGGCCAGCCGTAGGCGTCGGCCACGGCACGGTCGAGATCGTCGTGGAGCTGCTTGAGCGTGGAGACGAGGGCCGCGTCGTGGACGGTCTTGTCCTTGGCGGACAACGCCTCGCCGGCGCGGAGCTTTTCGAGGACGTTGTAGATGTCGGTGAGGCCGAGCTGATGGGCGGCCTGCGCGCGCTTGCGGTGGGCGTCGAGTTCCTCGGCCAGCTGCCGGATGCGCTCCTTTTGCTTCTCGGTGCAGTCGGGGAAGGGGAAGGGATCGAAGCAACGGGTTTTGTTGTAGCGGGGATCGTTGCCAACACCGAGACGTCCACCAGCAGCCAGCGAGAACACGACGTGGATAGCACTGCTCAACACGCCCAGAAAGAAACCGTCGTCGAAAGCGAACATCACGGTTGTGCTGTCAGCAACCGTGCCTTGTGGAGCGAAGATAAACAATCGGTGGCTAGACGTAAGCGGAGCCACGACAAGTCGCTTTAGACCAATCAATGCAGGACGAAATGTGCTCCTTGCTTCGCCATAGATCCACCAGCGTTGCCGAACCGTGGCGCGTGGATTATGATCACGCTCCGGCTTCACGGTCGCGGTGATAACGTGCATTGTAGCAGGCAAGGCAGCGCGCGCCGCGGCCGCATCGAACCCATAAAGATCAATAGCCCAGAGTCCACGTGGCGACTGCGTGACATCACGGGCTGACAACAGTGGGAAGCAGTGTCGGTTCAGTATGTTTCCGTCCTGGCTCAAAAGCTCTTTATGTTTTGCTGCATCAACTGTGAATCCAGTGCCAGTAAGCTGATAGCCAACGCAGCAGAGATTGGCGTTTGCTTGAAGCTCCACGGGTTCGAATGCATCCGTCCCAATGGTCAGTTGAGCTTCAATACAACCTGATTGCTCTTCAAAGACGACATCCGCCCCTTCTTGGTCTCCTCGTGATTCCTTTAGGACTTTACGCAGAGTCCCTTCGTGGGGGTTGGAGATTGCTACAGTCATCGCAATCCGAACAGCGGCTCCATCGCCGGAATCCACCCAAGGATGATCCGGAATCGCGAAGACAATGTTTAGCCTTGGTTGTGCTTGGAGCTGCGGAGCAACGACACCACGGTTAAAACTCTGAGTAATGCTATTCGTTGTGATAAATCCAAAACGTGCGGCCTGCTTAGCGCGCACGAGCTCGGCTGCTTTATACCACCAATACATCACGAAATCCGCGTTTTCAGGAATTGCAGGATAAGAAGACCTGAGTGCGTCGAGATAACCGTCGCCAAGTGAAGGACGAATGGTTCGCGCGCCGATGAACGGCGGATTCCCAACGATGAAATCCGCCTGCGGCCACGCGGCCGGTCTCGGATTGCGGAAAGCTTCGAGGGCGACGACAGCTTTTTCGTCGGGTACTTCGCGGCCGGTGACGGGGTCGGTCTTGTAGGTCTTGCGGTCCCAGACGTAGCGGAGGGTGGCGGCGTTGATCTTGTCCACGGGGCAGAAAGTCCCGTCGGTGGCGAGGAAACCCCGCTCGTCCCACGCGAGCACGGCGTCGCGGCACTCGATGTTGTTGAACTTGCGGAGGACGGGTTCGGCGGGGGCGGCGTTGCCGTGGACGCGGAAGTGCCACTGGAGGTAGCCGATCCAGAGCACGAGCTCGGCGATGGCGGCGGCGCGGGGGTTGACCTCGAGGCCGAGGAACTGGTGCGGGTCCACCGTCACGCCCTGGAGGGCGAGCACGTCGGTCTCGCCGAGGTCGCGCAGGAGGGCGATGACCTCGCCTTCGAGGCGTTTCATCTGTTCCAGGGCGACGTAGAGGAAGTTGCCCGAGCCGCAGGCGGGATCGAGCACGCGGACGGCGCAGAGGCGATCGTGGAACTCCCTCACCGCGGCGCGGGCTTTCTTCAGGTCGGCGACGGTGTCGCGTTGGGCGAGCGTGACGGCGGCGATGCGGATGCCGGACCATTCCTCGCGCAAGGGCTCGAGGAGGGTGGGCAGCACGAGGCGCTCGACGTAGGCGCGGGGCGTGTAGTGGGCGCCGAGCTTGTGGCGCTCGTCGGGCGAGAGGGCGCGCTCGAGCAGGGTGCCGAAGATCGCGGGCTCGACGTGCCGCCATTCGAGGGCGGCGGCTCGGCGCAGGAGGCCGAGCTGGGTGCCGTTGACGGGGAGGGCGCGGGCGGCGGAGAAGAGGCCGCCGTTGAAATGGAGGAGCTTCTTGCGGAGCAGGCCGGAGACGCGGCCCTCGTTCATGTCGGCAAAGAGCTGCTCGGCGAGCGGCACGAAGGCGCGGGGGTCGTCCTTGATGGAGTCGAGGAAGCCCTTGAAGCCCTCCTTGGGCAGCAGGCCGACGTCTTCGGCAAACATGCAGAAGAGGCAGCGGGAGAGGAATTCGGCGACGAGCCGGGGGTCGTGCTGCTTCTCGAAGGATTTGGCCAGCTCGGCGAGGTAGCCGGCGACCTCGCGGGTGACGGCGGCGGCCTTTTTCGAGGGGTCGAGGGAAACCGGGTCGGTCCAGACGGCGCGGAGGAGGTCGCGCACCTCGGCGCGGGCGAGGTCGGCGAGCCTGAGCCGGTGGGAGCGGGCGTCGGGGAAAGGCTGGTAGTTTTTGCCCTTCTGGGTGAAGTCAGCGTGGAGCTCGATGACGTGGCCAACGTCCACGACGAGCAGGAAGGGCGGCGGATCCTCGTCGGCCGGGAGGGAGCGGGCGTAGCGGTCGGCCTGGCCGAGGGCCTCGAGCATGGCGCGGTCCCAGGCGGCGGAGCCGCGGATCACACCGCGTCGCGGCGGGGAAGAGCCAAGTTCCAAGAGTCCAAGGGCCAAGTCGGCCGATTCGCCGGAAACGGCGGCGTATTGCTTGGCTTCGAGCACGAAGCAGCCGCGCTTGTAGAGGTCAATGTGCCCGGTGGTGGTTTTGTCGGTGCCGCGATGGTGGAAGGTGACGGCGCGCTCGAAGACATAGGTGTTCAGGGCGGTGTCGCGGCCGGAGGGGTCGGGGCGCGGGACGCCGAGCACGTCGCACAGCTCGGAGAGGAAGAGAGCGTAGTTGGCGCGTTCGGCCGCCTCGGCTTGGGACCAGCGATCAATGAAGGCGGTGATCGAATCGTGGTTGGGCATGAGGGCGTGCGGCGGGGGCCAAACTGCCGGCCGGCCCAGGGATTGCCAAGCCCCTTCGACCCGCTCAGGGCAGGCCTTTCGGGTTGGTTCAAGGCAGACGGTTTGTCGGGAAACTCATCCCGTAAGGTGACGGGTCCGGCAAACTTAAATTCAGGGTTTGGTCGCTCCGGGGCCGGGGATCATGCGGTCGCCCGCTGGCGGCAGCCGGGCAGTAGGGCCGGTCTTTGACCGGCCTTCCGAGGAAGATACCAAGCCAGTCAGAGACTGGCTCTACCCGTTAGTCCCAGTTCACCACGAGGAGTGACACGCCTTGCCGCGGCAAGGTGAAGGCGAGTTGGGTGGCGCCACCGCCCTATGACTAGTCGTCATTGGTACTAATCAGGTGGGCCGGCAGGTCCCTCTGCCGGCGATGACTATCGTGGCAACACGACGGTCCGAAAACGGGCACGCGCCGACTCGCCCTGCTGTGCTCCCGGTGCCGGTCGCCCAACCTTCGTTGTGGCCGGGGACGTGCCCGTCCACCTAAGAGCGCGTGGAAATGTCCGGTTCAACTGCACGTGTCCGGCTGGAGGGCGATGGCGGGAGCGGGAACGATGTCGGGGCGGATGGTCTTCAATTCCCCCGCGGGCGCAGGTCGCTGCGCAGGGGGCTGGCGGGGAGTTTGAAGGCGGCGGAATCATCCGGTTTTGCGGGGTCGAAGCCGGCGAAATCCTCGGCGATGACTGCTGCGAGCGGCAGGCGCGCGTCGCGAATGCCCTGCACGATAACCTGGGCGAGCTCGTAGGCGCCGTAGTTGTTGTGATGTGTGGCGTCCTTGCCGGCGTTGCTGAAAGCGAGCGGCGATTTGGCCGGACCGAGGGCCTCGTAGAAGGCGCGGCTGCCCGCTTCGAGATCGATGAGCGCGACGCCCTCCGCGGTGGCGACCGCGCGCATGGCGGCGGGATAGTCACCGAGGGTGTTCAGGATTTTGCCGTCCGGACCGAAGTTGCGGCGCTGCGGGGAGGTCACCAACACGGGCGACGCGCCGCGCAGGCGCACCTCGGCGATGAAGGTGCGCAGGTAGGCCTGATACGTTGTGCCGGCCTCCACGTAGGTCTGCGGCCACTGCTTCTTCTGATCGTTGTGGGCGAATTGCATGAACACCCAGTCGCCGGCCTTCAGCTGGCTCAGCACCTTCGCCAGCCGCAGGCCGGTGAGAAAGGACTTCATCGTCTCGCCTGATTCGGCGTGATTGGCGATGGCGACAGTCGGTTGAAAAAAGCGCGGCAGCATCTGGCCCCAGCTGGCGCCGTCCTCGAAGCGCTGGTCGGTGACCGTAGAATCACCCAGCAGAAACACGGTCGGCACCGTCACGGGTTCGATGGTCACGCTGCGCACCGCGGGCGCCGGCCCGTTGAACTCGAGCGTAAGTTTGTCGTCCCATGTCAGCGAACCCTGCTCGCGATCATTCAACACCACGGCGCTGCCGCCGGGCGCGTTCTTCTCCGGAGGAGGCACGGAGCTGTTGCGAACGTTGACGATGAAGCTGCGGGAGACGCTTTCGCCCGGTGCCGTCGTCACGTCCTCGAGCATCAGGCGACGTGACTCGGCCTTCACCGTGTTGGCGGAGGCGCGGTCGCTGCCGAAGGTGACGGTGACGCGGTAGTTGCCCTCGGGTACCGCGACGGAAAAATAGAAGGGCTGGCCTGCCGGCTCAGGCGCCGTGCCGAGATCGAAACCGTGGCCGCGTTCCGCGGTAAAAGCGGACTCGCGGCTGAGGTCGAAACTCCGGGCCGAACCTGCCAAGGCCGGAACGGCCACGAGAAGGCACCAAACGGGTGCCCGACGCAGGAGGCTCGCGAGGCGTCTGGCGGCGCGCGGAATCAGTGGGTGAGCGCGTGGTCTCATGGCTGGTGAGTCTTTGGGCCTTTTCGTGGCGGAAAATCAGGGAACCTTGGCATCCGTGCGAAACGGCGAGGCGGGCAGGCCGGCGGTGTTGAACAGATTCCCCGACGCCACGTTGGCCCAGCCGTAGCGGACCGCGGCCGGTGCCGGCACGTCGGGGGCGGTGACGACGACCGTGGCGCCGACGATCGCGGCCTTGGCCGGATGAAACACGCCGTCGGGTCCGGCGATCGTGAATCCTTCCAAGGTGCCGCCCGGTGCAACCAGGCCGCCGGCCACATGGGTGAAGGTGAGCACGGCACGGCCTGCGGTGAATTGCGCCGAGGCGAAGACCGGACCGGAGTACGGGATCTTCTGACCGTAGGCGAGCGCGCGGGCCGCCAGCGCCAGACGCGCGCCGACGGGGCCCTTGTTCGCGGGATGGATGTCGGTGGCGTCGCCGACATCGATCGTCACGGTCATCGCGGTGTTCTTGGTGTGCTGCCACGCGATGAGCTGGGCTTCGCGGATCTCGGGCGGCTGGCCGTCAAAGGGCGCGATCTGGACGAAGAGGAAAGGGAAGTCGCCCTCGCCCCACCGCTGGCGCCAGTCGGCGATCAGGGCCGGGAGGAGCTTCTGGTACTGGCGTTCGCGTCCGGCGTTGGCTTCACCCTGATAGAAGGTGACGCCGCGGATCGCGTAGGGAATGAGCGGAGCGATCATGCCGTTGTAGAGCACGGTCGGGGTGCCGGCGTTCTGGCTGATGTCGTTCGGCGGGCGTTGGTCGGCCGGGAGCGTGGTGGCAAAGCGACAGAGCCAGCGGCCGTTGAGGTCCAGCGCGGCTTCCGCGTCGTCGACCGGGGCGACGGAGAGGGGCAGCTTGGGGTTCCACAGGCCGCCACCACCGCCGGTATCGAGCACGCGCACGGCGATGACGTTGCCGGTGGGCCGCAGGGTGGCGGCGGGGATGCGATAGACGCGCGGCGTGGTGTAACCCGAGGTCGTGCCGAGCTCGGTGCCGTTGACCCAGGTGGTGTCGACGTCGTCGATGGCGCCGAGACGGAGTTCCAGGTCACGGCCCGACCAACCGGCCGGCAGGTCGAAGGTGCGGCGGAACCAGACCACGCCGTCGAAGCCGGGATGTCCGGCGTCCTCCCACAGGGTGGGCAGCTTCATCGTTTCCCAGCCGGTGGTGTCGAGTTGGCGGGCGCTCCAGGGTTGGGCCCCGCTGCCGGGATCGATGGCCTGGAACCATTGGCTGAGTTTCTGCAGGTACTTTTGCGGGACGATCGCCGCGGCATCGGCGCTTTGCGTGAGGCTGTCCAGCTGGTCGGCAAACTCGGGAAACGCGGAGAGGCCCTCGCGTCCGGTCCAGGCCTCGGCCGGCGTGCCACCCCAGGAGCTGTGGATGATGCCCACCGGCACGCCGAGGCTGGCCTGGAGGTCGCGGGCGAAGAAATAGCCGACCGCCGTGAAATCCGGGGCGGTCGCCGGGGAACAGACGCTCCAGCTGGCAGCGACCGTCGACTGCGGCGTGCCGGCCTTGGTTTGTTCGACGTAGAGCTGGCGGATGAGCGGGTGCGTGGCTGCGGCCACTTCCGCCTCCCAGTTGACGATGGGTTTCTGACCGGCCCGCAGGCCGAGCTGACGTTCCATGTTGGACTGGCCGCCGCAGAGCCAGACCTCGCCGACGAGCACGTCGGAACATTTATGATTCATGATTCTCGATTCATGATTGGTTTCAGTGACCACGAGGTCGCGGGAGACGGCGCTCGCGGTGAGGGGATCGAGGGTCACGCGCCAGCTGCCGGACGCATCGGCGGTGGCGGACTTGGACTGACCGGCGAATGCCACGGTCACCTTCGACCCGGCGTCAGCCGTGCCCCACACCGGCACGGGCATGCCCTGTTGCAGGACCATGTGGTCGCCGAAGGGACTGGCGAGACGGACCGCGGCCGCGAGTTGGGCGGTAGAAAAAGCCAGGAGCAGAGCCAACACCGTCATCCACGGTTGTGGCCGTCGGGCACGGCTGCAGCTCAGGCGAACTGCCTGCCTGAACGAAGTGAAGGATCCATCGGCATAACCGGCGGCGGTGGTGGTTTTCATTTTGAGGATTCGTTCGTGGGTTCCGTGGGCCGGGCTCAATTCAGGTCCGGTCCAAAGGTGCGGCTTTCGCCGGGTTTGAGATTCAGGACGATGGTCTTGGCCCCTGAGCGCACGGTGGTCGCGGTGCCGGTGACGCTGCGGATCGTGGCGTGGGTGAGTTTGCCGGCGGCCCAGGCGAGATCGACTTCGAAGCCGCCGCGGGCGCGCAGGCCGGTGACCGAGCCCGTGGGCCAGGCGGACGGCAGCGCGGGCAGCAGCTGCAGTTCCCCGCCCTGCGACTGGAGCAGCATCTCGGCGATGCCGGCGGTGCCGCCGAAGTTGCCGTCGATCTGGAAGGGCGGGTGGGCGTCGAAGAGGTTGGGGTAGGTGCGTTCCGGCCGGAGCAGGAGCTTGAGGATGCCGTAGGCGTGCTCGGCGTCGTGCAGGCGCGCCCAGAGGTTCAGCCGCCAGCCGATCGCCCAGCCGGTGGCATCATCGCCGCGCAGTTCCAGCGAGCGACGGGCGGCGGCGGCGAGGTCCGGGGTCTTGAGCACGTCGATCTGGTCGCTGGGGAAGAGCGCGTAGAGGTGCGAGACGTGGCGGTGGTGCGGCTCGGGGGCGGTGGCGTCCCAGTCTTCGAGCCATTCCTGCAACTGGCCTTGCGCGCCGATCTGGTCGGGCGCGAGGCGCGCGCGCGTGGCGATGAGCCGGGCCCGGAAGTCGGCGTCCAGGCCCAGGATCTCGGACGATTGGATGCAGGCCGAAAAGAGATCGCGCAGGATCTGGGAGTCCATGGCGGGACCGGCGACGATGGAGATGTCCTTGTGATGGGCATTCTCGGGCGAGATCGACGGACTGGTCACGAGCCACTGGTGCCCGCTGCGGGACTCGGGGACGAGGGTTTCGAGAAAGAACTGCGCGGCGCCCTTCATCAGCGGGTAGACGCGGGCGAGAAAGGCGCGATCACCGGAGAACAGGTAATGCTCCCAGAGATGCGTGCAGAGCCAGGCGCCGCCGGTGGGCCACATGCCCCAGCGGGCGCCGTCGATCGGGCCGGTGGCGCGCCAGAGGTCGGTGTTGTGGTGCGTCACCCAGCCGGTGGCGCCGTAGTGGGCCTGGGCCATCTTCGCGCCGGTCTCGCTCAGGTCCTTGATCATGCCGAAGAGCGGTTCGGTGAGCTCGGCAAGGTTGGTGGTCTCGGCCGGCCAGTAGTTCATCTCCGTGTTGATGTTGATCGTGTACTTGCTGCCCCAGGGCGGCGTGAGGCTGTCGTTCCAGATGCCCTGGAGGTTGGCGGGCTGCGAACCGGGACGGGAACTGCTGATGAGCAGGTAGCGGCCATATTGAAAATAGAGCGCGGCGAGGGCGGGGTCGTTCTCCTCGGCGAAGCGGCGCACGCGCTCGTCGGTCGGCAGGTCGGCGGCGGGCGTGCGGCCGAAATCGAGCGTCACGCGCCGGAAGAGGCGCTGGTGTTCGGCGGTGTGGGCGGCGAGCAGCTGGTCGTAGGTCTTGCCGGCGGCGCCGCGCAGCGTAGCGACGTTCAGCGCCGCGGGATCGCCGCTGATGTCGTCGTAACGGCGGTAGCTCGTGGCGGCGGCGATGAGCACGAGGGCAGAACGGGCGCCGGCGACATGGAGCTGCTGGCCGTCGGCGCGCAGCGTGCCGCCGTCGGTGATCACCTTGACGCGGGCCTGGAATTTCAGCGCGCCGGCGATGCCCTCGGCCCCGCCGTTGCGGCCGTCCAGGAGAAGGGTGTCCGTCCCTTCGGTCCGGCTGGTGGCATCCTGTTGGCTTTGGGCCCCGAGGAGAAAGCTGAGGCGGCCCTGATCCGGACGTCCGGGTGCGGTGGCCGTGAGGCGGACGACGATCACCTGATCCACCGGACTCGCGAAGACCTCGCGCACGTGGACGGTGCCCCAGGTGTCGGAGCCGATGGTGTAACGGGTTTGCGCGACCGCGGTGTCGAGGTTGAGCTCGCGCCGGTAGTTGGCGACGGGTTCGCCTCCGGCAAAAGTGAACAGCAGATCGCCCAAGGTCTGGTAAGGCATCTGGCGCATCGGACGGGACATGAGTTTTTGCTGCGTCAGTCGCTGGGCGGCCTCGTGGTCGCCGGCCGCGATGAGGCGGCGCACCTCGGGCAGCGCGGCGAGCGCCTCGGGGTTGGCGGGGTCGTAGGGACCGCCGGCCCACAGCGTGTCTTCGTTGAGCTGGAGGCGTTCCTGATGAATGCCGCCGAAGACCATGGCGCCGAGCCGGCCGTTGCCGACCGGAAGCGCCTCGACCCACTCGTTGGCGGGCCGCACGTAATGGAGGGTGAGCGGATCGGCGGCCACCACGGTGACCGCAGCGACGAGGGCCAGCAGGCCGGCGGGGAGGAACTTGTTCATGGATAGAAGGGGATCATGGGATGGGGGCACTCACTCCGGCACAACGGTCCAGCGGAAGCACGTGCCTTCCTTGCGGCCGGGTCTGGCGCCAGGGGAATCGGCGGACGCCAGGGCTCCGCTGTTGGGCTCGGCGTGGAGGTGCCGGTGCGTGGCGAGGGAGAGCAGCATGACCTCGTCGCGCATCAGATCCTGCCATTGGAAAACGGAGGCGGTCGCGTCGGGCTCAGGCAACAACCGCACGTCACCGAGGCCGCCCACGCCGGTGATGGTGACATAGCCGCTGCCGTCCACGGCCTGCAGGGCGACCCGGCCGAGGCCGCGGTCCAGCACACGGAAATGGGCGGCGGGTGTGTCCGCCTGCGCGGCTTGGCGGCCCATCGGCCGCAGCAGGCCCTTCCAGGCGACAAGCCGCGTGTCATCGGCGAGGCTGGTGAGCGTGATCACGCGGCCGAGGGGAATCCGGTCGGAGGCGCCGTTGGCCTGCGGCTCATCGAGGGTGAAGCGATCAAAGTCCGCGAAACCGCCGGGCTTGCCACTCGTGTTGTAGGCGAAGAGCGCGGCGCGTACGCCCTGGAAGGTCTTCAGCTGGAAAACCATGGTGAACGGCCGGCCAAGCGGCGTGAACGTCTGCCCGTCGGTGCTGAAACTGAAAACCGCCTCCTCCTTGATGAAGTCACAGGCGGCGCGCAGCCACACGCGGGACGCGCCCGCGGGCAGCGCCGCCGTGGCGGTGGCGTCGCTGAGCCGGTCGAATTGGGCGAGGGTCAGGCCGGTGGCGGTGCGTTGGACGCCGATCCAGGCGTAGGGATGATTCAACAGCGCGAGACCGGCGACGTCGCCGGGTTGGAGTCCGCCGAGTTCAAGCAGCGCCGTGGGCACGCATGCGGGACCGACCGCGCGCTGGGTGAGCGAATTCCGTGCGGTCCAGAAATCCCGGGCGGGCAGGGTCTGCAGGCGCAGGAAGCCGGGCCGGCTGGCGAGCGACCACTTCGTGTCGTCCGGGACGTGATTCCATTGCCAGACGGGGTTCAGCGCGGGTCCGGCGAAATCGTCGTCACGGCGATAGGGTGCGGAGCGCCCGGCCGGGGCGGCGGTCTTGGGTTTCACCCAGGTGCGCGGCGTGCGTTGGAGGTTGCCCGGGAGCCCGAAGTACGGCCAGCCGTCCTGCCACGTCACGGGCGAGAGGCAGGTGAGGCGGCCGATCGAGTTGTGGTCCATCATCGAAAAGCCCCACCACTCGCCGGCGGAAGTCTGCACGATGCCGCCCTGGTGCATCGGGGTTGCCCCCATCTGTTCCGGCCGCGGCGGGTTGAGTTTGAATCCGGCCGCCTGGCCCATGCCGTCCAGCCGCCAGCCGTTGCCCTGACCGAAGGTCTCGCCCGCGCTGATCGTGGTGATCTCGTACGGGCCCTCGGGGCGGTCGGCGCGCGCGCACACCATGTAGCCGACCGGATCGTAATTGGCGCTGATGATGTAGTACCGGCCGTCGATCTTGTAGAAGTGACAGCCCTCGCCCATGCCCCGGCCCTTCGGGATCAGCGTGCGCCGGGTCTCCGGCCGGATGTCGCTGAGGTCGGGTTTCATCTCGGCAAACTGCAGGTCGCCGTAGCCCCACACGACGTAGACCTTGCCGTCGTCGTCGAAGAGCACGGTCAGGTCGTGCAACGAGCTGCCGAGTTCGCTCTGCGTCCACGGTCCCGCCGGATTCCTGGCCTGGAAGTGCTGGGTCTTGCGGCCGTTGACGTTGGTGAAGATGTGGAAGGTGCCGTCGTGATAGCGGAAGCACGGCGCCCAGATGCCCTGACCGTAGCGCTCGCCGCCCTCGAGGCGGTATTCCGGACCGAGATCGAGCCGGTCAACCGCGTAGGTCAGCAGCTGCCAGTTGACCAGATCCTTGGAGTGCAGGACCGGCAGACCCGGCATCGTGTGCATCGTCGTGCCGGTCAGATAAAAATCATCGCCGACCCGGATCAGGTCGGGATCGGAAAACTCGTCGAAGAACAACGGGTTGGTGTAGGTGCCGTTGCCGTTGTCGGCCATCCAGGTGCCGGCCGATGCGACGGTTGGCAGCAGGGCTTGGGCGGCCAGGACAACCAAAACGGACCCGAGCGTGTGAAAGGGATTCATGGTACTTGGGGAGAATGTTCCGTTGCGAACCAAGGATGCTGCGCGGCTGCCGGCCACTCGGACCTGTCACCGAGAATGGCATGAGGCGCGGAGCAGACTTGTTTCGGAAGGGGTGGGGACCCTGAGTTTGGAATCGGCCGCAGGTATGGCGAGTGGTTTGTGGGTCTGGTCTGGATGTTTTGGTGTACCGTAAAGCGCGGGGTCGGCGATTTCACGCTGGCGCGTTTTGATCGTGGCGCTTGGTTGTGGCGCGCACAGGGTAAAGCTGCTCAACTTTTTTCGGTGATCCCATCCCAAGCCATGTTGTCCCTTCCGTCCAGTGACGCCGCGCTCCGACCGTCCGACTCCCGGTTTGCGGGCTGAGCCGGGGACACCTCCACCATGTTCAATCCATTGTTCACTTCTGTCCGTGCAAGCGCCGGCCGCAGCCTTGGGCCCGTGGTCTTGCTCAGCCTGGCGCTGGCCGGGTGTGCGCCGGAGCCCGTGGAGAAACCCGCGGCCCGGACCGTGCCGCCGGCCGCCTTCGGCAAGTTGGAATTTGTGCCTGCTGCCATCGGGGCGCCGACGGAGGATTTCGGCCGGCCGCTGGTCACGAATGTCCAGATCGTCGACCTGGATCGCGACGGTCTGGTTGACGTGCTCTACTGTGAAGGCCGCCGGAACACCGTGCGTTGGATCCGGCAGTCCCCGCGCGGCACGTTCACGGAACAGATCATCGGCGAGAATGTCCCCGGGCCGGCGCATGTGCAGGCGGCCGACCTGAATGGCACGGGCCGGCTCGACGTGCTCGTGGCGTGCATGGGCCAGATCATGCCGAGCAACGACCGGATCGGCTCGGTGATCGTGCTTGAGAACCTCGACAACCGGAGCTTCCGCCCCCACGTCCTGCTGGAAAACGCCGCCCGGGTCACGGATGTCCGCGCGGCCGACCTGTCCGGTCACACCGACGGACGCCTGGATCTTGTCGTGGGGCAGTTTGGCTATGCCCAGGGCGAGACGCGCTGGATGAAGAATCTCGGGGACTGGCGTTTTGAGAGTCAGATCGTGAACACCCAGTCGGGCTGCGTGCACACGCCGGTCGCCGATTTCGACGGCGATGGCCGGACGGATTTCGCCGCGCTGATCTCGCAGGAATGGGAGGAGGTCCACTGGTTCAAAAACACCGGCAACGGCCAGCTGCGGGACACGGTGCTCTGGGGCTCGACCAACGAGGACTACGGCAGCAGCGGGCTGGACGTCGCGGATGTGAACCGCGACGGCAAGCCCGACCTGATCTACACCAACGGCGACGGCTTCGACTATGCCGTGCTCACGCCGCGGCCCTGGCACGGCATCCAATGGCTGGAAAACCGCGGCGACGGCTTCTTCAAGTTTCACCGGGTGGGCGACATGGCCGGGGCCTTCAGCCCCTGTGCGGCCGACCTGAACGGTGACGGCACGGTTGATCTGCTCGCGGTCAGCTGCCTGGCCGACTGGGCCGATCCCAAGGTCGTCTCCATGATGGCGTGGTTGAACGACGGACACGAAAACTTCACGCCGGTGGTCCTCGCGCGGCAGCCGATCCAGCTGGTCACGGCCGCGGTCGGTGATCTCGACGGCGACGGGATCCCCGAGATCGTCACCGGCGGATTCCACGCACTGCCCCCCTTCGAGCACATGAGCAATATCACGCTCTGGCGCCGCCGATGAAACCGCGGTCTCCCTCCTCGCCCGCCCCGCAGGCGGCCCGCCGCGCCCGGTGGGTGGCGGGCGCTCTCGTCGCGGTCGTCGTCTTCGGCACCGGCGGCACATGGGCGTGGCGGCAGCACCAGCGGGTGGCCCGGGCGCAGGCCGCCCTCCCGCCGATGCCCGATTTGTCCGGCAAACCCGAGATCCTTGCCGACCTGCTGCAACAGGCGGCGGCGGCGACCCGCTCGGGGGGCACCCTGTTGGCCGGCGTCGAGGAACTGGGCCGGCTCTATCATGCCAACGATTACCGTCGCGAGGCCGAGGCCTGCTGGCAGTTCCTGCGCGCGGAGCAGCCGCGCGAAGCCCGGTGGGTCTATTACCTGGCCGACCTGCGCCGCGCCGCCGGTGACCAGGACGGCCTGGCGCGGCTCCTGCAGGATACGCTGCGCCTCGCGCCGGACCAGGTGGGAGCGCGGCTGCAGCTCGCCAACCTGCAGCTCAAGTCCGGCGAACCCGAGGAGGCCGCCCGCAATTTCCGGCTGCGTCTGGAGGCGCTGCCCCGCGATCCCTACGCGCGTCTCGGTCTCGTGCGACTGGCGTGGTCGGCCGGGCGAAAGGACGAGGCGCGCACGCTGTTGGAACAGCTGCTGAAGGACACGCCCGACTTTTCCACCGCGCACAATCTCTACGCCGAACTGCTGGCCTCCGCCGGCGACGACGTCGGGGCCGCCCGGCACCGCTGGCTGGGGCAGGAGGCCTTGCGTTACCGCGAGGCCGCAGACCCGTGGTTGGACGAGCTGCAGGCCTCCTGCTACGACTACAACCGGCTCTGCGTGCTCGGCTCGCTGGAGGACCAGACGGAGAATCTCGACCGAGCCCGGGATTTCTACGCGCGCGCCATCCAGTTGAAACCCGGCGAGGCGCAGGCCTACGTGCTGATGAGCAATCTGCACTTCAAGCGCAAGGAACCGGCGCGGGCCCGTGACCTGTTGGAACAGGCCCTGCCGCGGCTGGTTGGACCGAAGCTCCCGACCGTCTTCACGGCGCTGAGTCAGGCCTACCGCCAGCTGGGTCAGCCCGGTGAGGCGATCCGCGTCGCCCGTCTGGGTCTGGCGCAGGCCGGCGAAACAGCCGAATTGTACGACGCCCTCGGTCTGGCCCAGGCGGCGGCCGGCCGGCACGAGGAGGCGGTGGCGGCCTGGCAGGCCGGCCTGGCCCGGAATCCGGGTGACGCCGGCATGAACTTCAACCTCGCGGTTTCCCTGCTGGCCCTGCGCCGGCTGGACGACACGCTCGCGGCGCTCGACCGTTCGCTGACCCTCCAGCCGACCTTTCTGCCGACCCTCCTTCTGCGGAGCGAGATCGAGCTCGATGCCGGGCATCTGGACCTGGCTGAGAAATATCTGCGCCCCGCCCTCGAGACGAATCCCACCCACCCGCAGGTCCGCCGGCTCATGGCCGAATGGCAGAAGCAACGGGAAGCAGCGGGCAAAGCCAGACCCTGAAACGGGCCCGGCCCAACACGCGGAGTCGGACGCGCTTATCCGGGCGCAAGCACTTGAACAGGATTTTTTCTCGAGCTTCGAGGTGGACGGACACGTCCCCGGCCACAACGAAGTTTGGGTGACTCGCACCAGGAGCTCAGCAGAGCGAGTCGGCGCGTGCCCGTTGGCGGACCTTCACGTTGCCACTACAGTCCTCGCCGGCAGAGGGACCTGCCGGCCCACCTGATTATTCAGGCTCGCGGACCAGCCTGACACACCCCGTCGCTTCGCGCCACCCCTCTTCCTAGAGGGGACCCAATCCACTGGTCCGGAAGTCCCCTCTAGGAAGAGGAGTGCCCGACAGGGCGGGGTGTGTTGGGGGCCGGCGCAAGCAGGCCGTGCCCAGTGTCACTCGTTGATGTAGGTTACATCAGTCGAACAGCACGGCGCCGCCGCCGATTTCCAGCGAAAGCCGGATCGTCCCCTCGGGTCCGACGGTGAGCGAACGCGTGGCCGCGGTCCCATCGGCCTGATCGTGAATGAGGGCGAGGGTGCGGCCTCGCAGCATCGGGACGGTCAGCGTGAGTTCCTTCTTCTTTTGCTCGCCGTTGGTGACGGCGAGGTACCAGTGGTCGCCGCTGCGCCGGGCGAGCGCGATGTCGCGACCGGGATAGCCGGCGACGTAGCGGGTCTCGTCCCATACGGCGGGCACCTGCCGGAGGAAATCGATCACAAAGGCCGGTTGCTCCGTGAGGTTGTTGGGCGTGAGTCCGAAATGCTGCAGCGGTGACTGGTAGAGCACGGTGGTCGCGAGTTGGAAGGCGTCGGTGGTGCGGCGCCGGTTGCCCTTGTCGGGCTCGCGGTGAAACGTCCGGTTGAGCACGAGCGGGCCGTAGTCCATCGGGGCCACGGGATTGCGGACGAAGGGCAAAATCGTGCTCAGGCGCGCCTCCCCGTCGGCGAAGGCTTGCGTGAAGATGAGGTTTTCTGAGGCGGTGACGGCCTCGGAGCTCATGAAGTTCGGATACAGGCGCTCCCAGCCGCGCGGCAGCGTGGCGCCGTGGAAGACAAGCATGAGGCCGTGGGCGTTGGCCTCGGTGAGGATGTCTTCGTAGAGTTTCATGGTCGTCTGCTTGTCGCCGCCGAAGAAGTCGACCTTCAGGCCCTTCACGCCGATCGAGCGGAGCCACGCCATCTCCGCCTGACGCGCGGGCGCGGTGTCCATGCGGTTGCGCGGGCCCTGCGGGGCGTCGTTCCAGGCGCCGTTGGAGTTGTACCAGAGCAGGACGTCCACGTGGCGGGACCGGGCATATGCGACGAGTTCGGCCAGTTTTTCGCGGCCGAGGTTGGCGTCCCACAGTGCGTCGATGAGGATGTACTCGTAGCCCATCGTGGCGGCCAGGTCGATGAAGGTGCGCTGGTCCGCCTCGTTCATGCTCGCGTCCTGCCAGACCAACCAGCTCCAGGTGGCGCGACCGGGCCGGTAGGTCTGCGCGGGTGCATAGAGCGGCTGCACCACGTCGGTGGCGACGGTGGTTTCGACGATGGGGGCGAGCGTGGCGCCGATCGTGAGCGTGCGCCACGGCGTCTCCATCGGCAGCGAGGCCGAGACGGTGGCGTCACCGATGCCACCGTTCTCGCCGGGCTCGGGAAAGGCGATCGGGTAGAGACCTTCCGCGGTGGGTTCACCGAGGCGGGTGCCGGCGTATTTGCTGGTGGTGCCGGTCTCGGACACGAGCACCCAGCCGGCGGTCCCGGCGCGGAAGAGCGCCGGGAAGGTGTAGCCCAGTCCGGCGGGGGACTTGGTGCCCACCGGCACGTCCACCGCGTAGGCTTCCTCGTAACTCGGCTTGGAGGCCATCCAGCCGGTGCCGGGTGCCACCTGGTGCGTGAAAAAGGCCGTGGATCCCGCGGGAAACCGGAAACCCGTCTGCTCGCGCTGGATGGTGATGCGGCGCTTTTCAGGTCCGGAGACGCGGTAGGCGAAGGCGACATCGCGGTCGCTCACGCGGAAAACGACCTCCAGCTGATTGCCCTGGCCGTTGGTGAAGCGGGCGCTCAGTTCGTTGGCCACGTAGTGCACCTCGCGAACCTTGCCATGCGGCAGGGTGTAGTGTTCGTCGATTTTCCGGCTGTCCGTGCCCGCGGCCTGCAGTTCCGTGGCAAAGCTGCCCAGACTGGTCTCGAGCCCGAGCGGCGAGGGGGCCAGCACCGGCTGACCCGCGCGGGCGACCGCGTAGGTGAGTGCGCCTTCCTTGAGCTCCAGTGAAACGGCAATCGTGCCGTCGGGGCTTTTGATTTCCTGGGCCGGGGCCGGGAAGAATGATAAACAGAGGAGCAGCGGGAGCAGGTACGGTTTCATGGGCAGAGGGTCAGAGCGCAATTGAGGGTCGGGGCAGCACCCGTGGCGTCACGGGCGGCGGACCCGGAAGAGGGTGAGAGAATGGGCCGGCGCCATATACACGTCGTCCGGGACCAGGACCACTTCACCGGCCACCGGCACCACGGCGGGCGGAAGGCCGTCCTCGTTGTCGACATCGGCATACTCTCCGGTGAGTACGATCCGGGTGCCTTGACGACCACCGGGCGCGAGGCCGTTCAGGGACAGTCGCAGCGGCGCCGGGGTGTCGGCGCCGTTCACGATCTTGATGATGACGTCGCCGGACCGGGAATCGCGCACGCTGGAGACGGCCAGCATCGGCAGGGCGGCCGGGGCCAACGTGGTCGGCAGCCAGGTGTCGCCGGCGTTTTGGGCGAAGAGCTGCTGGGCGTAGTAGTTGGCCGTGCGATAGACCTCGGTCCCGGTGAAATAGATCATGTCCGGATGCCACTGCGTGTGGCCGCGGCGCGCGAGCAGGGGGGCGTAGGAGGAGAGAAAGACGACATCGCCGTTGCGCTCGAAGGCCGTCATGGCGGCGGCTTCGGCCAAGGCGGATCGCAGGGTGTTGCGGCGGTCCTTCTCGTGCGCGGCGTATTCGCCGGCGTAAACCTTCGGGCCGTTGCGGTCATAGCCGTCGTAGCGCGCGAGGTTGTCCCAGAACCACTGCGGGGAGCGGTAATAGTGCTCGTCGACGAGGGCGACGCCGAGCTCGCGGGCGAAGGCCCAGCCTTTCTCAAAATCCTCGCCATCGGGGAACGGGCCGGCGGTGCCCACCAGCACGATCTCCGGATGCTTGGCGCGGATGGCGTCGTGGATCAGCTGGAAACGTTCCTTGAATCCCGGCGTGATGGCGTCCTCGTTGCCGATGCCGAGGTAGTGCAAACCGAAGGGCTCCGGGTGGCCGGCCGCGGCCCGCTTGGCTCCCCAAGTCGAGGTGGTCGGGCCGTTCGCCCATTCGATGAGGTCCAGGATGTCCTGGATATACGCGGCCATGTCTTCCAGCGGCACACACTGCTGGCCGTGGCCGGGGGAGAAATTGGAGTTCTGGCAGGAGACGCCGGCGGGCACCACGGGCAGGGGCTTCGCGCCGATATCCTCGCAGAACTGGAAATATTCAAAATAGCCCAGGCCCACGGACTGGTGATAGCCCCAGAGATTGCGCTGGCCGCGGCGTTGTTCGACCGGGCCGATCGTGTCCTTCCAGCGGTAGAAATTGTTCACGCCATCGCCGTGGGCCAGACAGCCGCCGGGAAAGCGCACAAAGCGCGGGCGCAGGTCCGCGATCACCTGGGCGAGGTCGGCGCGCAGCCCGTTCGGCCGGTGGCGGAAGGTGGCGGCCGGGAAGAGCGAGAGCTCGTCCACGGCAATGCCGCCCTGCGCGTGCGCCAGCAGCACCAGGCGCGCCTTGGGTTCGGTGCGAGTGGGGACCAGTTTCGCGGTGTACCGCGCCCAGTCACCGCCGATGATCTCGAACTTTGCCTCGGCGAGAACTTCGCCGTTTTCGGACTCGAGCAACAGGGTTACCGGCATCGGCCGTCCGGCGATGGCATTCTTGTCACTCCACGGCTCGCCCATGAACAGCTGCTGTGCGAACACGGAGAACTCGCAGGCCTCACCGGCTTTCACGGGGATGCCATCGTAGCCCGCATTAGCGACGCCGTAGCCGGCGCCGGGGTTCTTCACCTGAATGGAAAGATAATGGGGGTTGTGGGGGTGAATCGGCTTGGCCGAACGCACGGCCACTTCGCCGGCGGCCCCGTCGCGCCCGACCTTGGTCCACGCGGTGAATTCATTCCAGCTCAGCTGTTCGGTGGAGTTGTATTCGAAGGAGCGGTTCTGGATCAGCTCGGCGTAAAGGCCGCCGTCGGCGGCGTAGTTGAGATCCTCGAAGAAGATGCCGAACAGATCCGGGCTGATGGGTTTGCCCGGGGCGGCGAGATCGACCGCGAGGGTGACCGTCGACGCAGGGGAGGCGGCCGGCAGCGTGCTCATGCCGAAGCTCAACGCACCGACCAGCAGAAGACGAGAGTGGAGTGGTTTCATGGCAGATGGGGCCGAAGAGTGTGCCCCGGTTCAGTTGGCGAGGGGGCGGAGAAGGCGGAGATCGAACACGCCACCGGCCAGCACTTTTCTTGCGACGAAGCGGATCGTCACGCGACCGTCGCTGGCGGCGGCGAGCACCGCGGCCGGCAGCGGGTATTGCTTTTCCACGAACTCGCCAAGTTTCTCGCCGACGAGCTCCTGGGTCGCGACGAGGGTGCCGTTGGCGAAGATGTCGAATTGCCGGCCCGAGTCGTTGCCCGAATACGTGACGGCGAGGGTGACGTGCTTTTCTCCGCGGGTATTGAGGGTGTACTGGAACTCGCGACCGTGGCGCCAATGCCGGCCGTTGTGGATACCGGTCTCGGTCGCCTCGCCTTGGAATGCGTGCTCGGTTTCCGGCTGCTGTTCGCCCGGCGTCACTTGGTCGAGGGTGGCCGCTTCGCGCGCGGCGCGGGCGCGCTCGGCGGCGGCAAGCGCGAGCTGGCGGGCCGCGAGGCCTTCGCGGGACGTGGTTTCCCAATACATCTGGTAGCGGGCGTCGTGCAGCCGGAAGAAAGGAATCAGATCGAGACCGGTCGGCGCCGCGGGTTCGACGATGTCGACCAGCCGGAAATGCAGCGGGCCGGCTGCCGGATCCGCCACGACCTTGGCGGGAATTGTCTTTGCGTCAGCCAACAACACGGGCGCCAGATCGAGCGGCCGCTCCGGGCCCGCCGCCACGTGGGCCATGCGGGCATCATCCGCGCGCAAACCGGTCAGCGCCCATGTGCCGGCCGGATGGGCCAGCACGATCGGCCCGTGCAAAATCGCATACCAGGGCGAGCCGTCCGGGAGGCCCTCCACCGTAGTGTGCATGGGCAACGTGAGTTCAACTTTGTCTCCGTCCCGCCATTCGCGGTGCACGGCGACGTAAGAGGAAGGGGCGGAAGTGACGGCCACCGGCGCGCCGTTGACCGTGACGACGAAGGTGCCGGGCGCGACCCAGCCGGGTTGGCGGAGGTAAAGGGTGAAGGTCTGCGGCCGGGCGAGCCGCAGCGTGAGCCGTGAGCGCTCCTCGTCGGGAAAAGCCGTGTCCTGTCGCAACGTGAGCCCCAGCGGCGCATCCTGCAGCTCGGAGGCGATGAACAGGTTGACGTAGATCCCGTCGCGCGCGCGGGCGTAGATGAATTCGCCGTACTTGCCGGGATTCTCCATGCCGGTGCCGACGCAGCACCAGAAGCCCTCGCCCGGCACCGAGTAGACGCGGTAGTGGTCCGGCCGGATCGGTGTGAAATACACGTACCCGGGATGGGTGGGGTTGATGGAAGCGAGGATGTGGTTGTACAGCGCACGCTCGTAGTAGTCGGCGTAGGCGGCGGCGGGCGCACTGGCGAACAAGCCCTCCGTAAGCCGGAGCATGTTGTAGGTGTTGCAGGTCTCGGGACCTTCGCGGTTGAGCAACAGGCCGTGAAAATCGTGCGGGTCGTTGAAATGCTCGGACACGCTGTTGCCGCCGAAGGCGACGGAGCGGTGCTGCGTCACGGTGTTCCAGAAAAAGCGCGCGCCGGCCTTCGCCGACTGGTCGCCGGTCAGTGTCGCGATGCGTTCGAGGCCGATGACCTTCGGGATCTGGGTGTTGGCATGCTTGCCGGTGAGCTTGTCCTCCTGATGGATGAGCGGGTCGAGGATGGCGTGGTGGTTGAAGCGCTCGGCGGCCGTCAGGTATTTCCGGTCGCCCGTGATCACATAGAGATCGGCCAGCACCTCGTTCATGCCGCCGTGCTCCTGGTTGAGCATCTGCTGCATCTGCGCGTCACTCAGCCGGTCCGTGAGCGCCACACACCAATCGCCCAAGGCGACCAGCACGGCGCGGGCCTGGGCGTTGCCGGACTCCTGATAGGCGTCGCGCAAGCCGGCAAAGGTCTTGTGAACGTTGTACCACGGCACCCATTTGCGGTTGATCGCCTGGATGTCGCCGCCGCCGATCGCCGTCCACAAGGCGCGGCTACCGGGCACGCCGCCGACGTAGCCGTCACCAAAGGCCTGCTGACAGGCCTGCAACTCACCCACCATGGAGTCGAGCCGCTGGCGCAGTTGCGCATCGGGGGTGTCGTCACCGGACGCGATCATGCTGGCGAGCGCGGAGAGGTAATGCCCGGCGGTGTGGCCGTCGAGGCCGCCGCTCTCCCAGTTGCCATACGGCTTCGCCTTGGCCGGCAGGCCGGCCTCCCGCCGGAAGGGCGCGAGCAGGCGGTCAGGCTCAAGCGCCAGGACGTAGGCGCGGTTGGCCGCCACCGCCTCGGCGAAGGGACTGCCGGGCAGCAGGCGGACGGCGCTGAGCGGGAAAAGCTGTGCCGGGGTGTCCGGCGTGATCGCGGCGACCGGGTTCGGATTCGACGCGAAGGCCGGCCCGGCGACGGCGCACAGCAACGCCAGGGCGAGGTGGCTTCGGATCATTCGGAAGGAAGTGAAGTGCAGGGAAGGGTACATCGGAAAGGCGCGCGGTCGGCGCGGGGGTGAAGTGATCCTAGGTCACACCGGCGGGGACGCGAGCCGGGTGACACTTCACCGTTAGGTAGGGCGCGGCCGTTGGCAAGCGGCCGGTCGGACCGGATCGTGCCTCTCCGCCCGGCTATCGCCAAACCGGTTGCTCCCGGATCATTTTTCCAGGGCGATCTCGAGTTGCGTGAGAGAATGGGCCGGGAAGGTGTGGCTGATCCGGTTGCCGGTGAACGCGAGGCTGCTGGTGACAATACGGACCTTTTCCTCCGTGGCGGTGTTGGTGGCTTCGATGGAATCGGCGTTGATGAGATGAACCTGGACCTTGCCGGTGTAGGCGCCGGATTGCAGCTCGAGGTCGGCCGGAATGGCTTCGGTCTCGCTGCGATTCACGACGTTGACGAACAGCGTCCCTTTCGCGCCATTCAACACGGCGGTGACATCCAAGATCGGGATGGCCTTGAAGACCGCGTTGTCGTAACTGGCGCAACGCGTGTACACGTCGAGCGCCGTGCCGCGGCAATGCTGCGAGTACAAATAGAACGGGTAGTAGAGTGAGGTCTTGTAGTCGCCCTCGGGGGTGATGCCGACGAGGCTGCTGAGAAAGGTCAGGTTCGCCATTTTGACGATGTCCGCATGGCGGATGAAGGAGTTCAGGTGCTGGGCCAGCAACAAGGGACCGGCGAGGTTGTTGCCGCGCGCGCCGTATTCGTCGAAGGAGATGAAGATCGGCCGTTCCGAACCGGATTTGATCATCGCCTTCTGGATCTGGCCTTGGGTGACCTCAATGATGCGATCAATCTCCCGGCCCAACGACATCTGGTCGGCGAAGGTCGGCTTGTCGATCGCCCGCAGGACCTGGAAGACGTAGCGGTGGAGGGAGAGGTAGTCGATGACGCCGGCCATGTTATCGAGCACGTAGTCGCTCCAGTCGGTCCAGCCGTCCTTGGGATCGTAGCTCTTGGTGACCAGCGGATAATTCGACGGTCCGGCGGCGATCAGGAGGATGTCCTTGTCGACGCCGCGCATCGTCTTGGCCGCCTCGAGGGCGAACTTCACGTAGTCCTCCTTGTTCTTGTGGCCGAGCTGCCACGGGCCGTCGGGTTCGTTGCCGAGCGCCCAGTATTTGACCTTGTAGGGAGCCGGATGGCCGTACTTCACGCGGAGGTCGGCGTAGCGCGTGCCGGCGGGCGCGTTGGTGTATTCCACCCAATGGGCGGCCTCTTCGATCGTGCCGGTGCCGGCGTTGATGCAGATGAAATTCGCCGCCCCGACGAGATTGCAGAAAGCCACGTATTCATCGGTGCCCATCTGGTTCGATTCGGTCCGGGTGCGCGAAAGGTCGAGGCTGACGGGACGTTGGTCCTTGGGCCCGATGGCGTCCTCCCAATGGTGGCCGGAGACAAAATTGCCGCCGGGCCAGCGAATGGCGGAGACGTTCAGCGACTTGATCTGCTGGACGTAGTCCTTCCGGAATCCGTTCGCATCCGCGAGCGGCGAGGCCGGGTCGTACAACGGGCCATAGACCACCCCGGGGCCGAAGCCGCGTCCGACCGGCTCGAGAAAGCTCCCGTAAATGTTGGGGTCGATGGCTCCGATCGTGCGATCGGGATCGATCTTGATCAGCGCGGGTTGGGCGGCCGGAAGATGGCCGAGGGTCAGCCCGGTCAGAATCAGGGAAATAAGGAAGCTTGGTGTTTTCATCGGACGTGTGGTTGGGTTGACGGAGGTGAAACGCGACCTTCGGGCGCGTTGATTCAGGCGGGTGGCACCTGGTCGAGCGGACGCAGGTGCCAGCGTGAGCCGACGGAGAAGGGGTTACTTGTCGGTCTTGGCCTTGAGGTAGCCGTTGTGGTCAAGCCAGTGGGTGAACACCTCGAACCACCAATAGGTGGGATGGCCCGGGTAGCCCATGCCGAAGCCGTGACCGCCGTCCTGATAGAGGTGGAATTCGACCGGCTTGCCGGCGTCGTACCACGACTTGACGAGACCGAACTGGCCGCCGAACAGGAAATCATTGGCGGCGATGGCCGTGAACAGCGGGGGCGCATCCTTCGGCACCTCGACCGGGCCCATGCCGCCGTAGATCGGCGCGATGAAGGCGAGCTTCATCGTCTTCGAGTGGAGCGTGCAGTGCATGGTGAGGCCGGCGCCGGCGGAGAAACCCATCATGCCGATGCGATCGGTGTCGACGTGCCACTCCTTCGCGCGCGCGACGATCATCGCGTAGGCCGCCTCGGCGTCGGCGAGCTGGTTCGACAGGTCGGGGCGCGGCGGCCGCGGCGGCTCGCCGTCCTTGGGCGTTACCGAGGCCATGGTGCGGTTCATCGACTGCTCCAATCCCTCAAGTGTCGGGGGCGTCGGGATGAGCCGGTACTTGAGGACGAAGGCCGCAACGCCCTGGGCGTTCAGCGCCTTGGCGATTTTCCAGCCTTCGTTGTTGATCGACAACCAGCGGAAGCCGCCGCCCGGCGCGACGAGAACCGCCGTGCCATTGGCCTTGGCCGGATCGGGCAGGTAAGGCGTGAGCGTGGCGGTGGTGACGTTGCGCACCATCGGTTCGCCCCATTGGCGGAACCAGCTTTCCGTCGCGGGTTGGTTTTCGACACCGCCCGTGCCGAGCACGATGGCGTTGGGCTCGGCGGGGGCGTCGAGCGGGTAGATCTTGCCATCCTGCGCGAAGGCGCTGGCGGCGAGCACGGCTGGACGCAGGGATGGGCGGGAGGAGACAGACATGGTCATGGGGTTGTGGGTTGAGGTTGTTGGGAAATCGCGGTGCTAAAGGCTCACGGTTGCGACCTGCCGGATGTCGTCAGACGCGGCACCGGCACCGATCGTCCATGCGCCGGCTGGGATGGCGTAATCATGAAGCTGGTCGCTCCAGCGCCGGAGGCTCAGGGCGGGCACGGTGAGGGTGATGGTTCGCCGTTCGCCCGCCTGCAGGTGCACGCGGGTGAATCCGCAGAGCGCCCGGATCTCCTGCGGCTGCGACGCGGCCGGCGGCGTGGCGTAGAGTTGGAGCACGTCGTCGCCGTCGCGACGCCCGGTGTTGGCAATGTCGACCGTGACGGTCAGCGCCCCGCCCGCGGCCGGGGTGACGTGCAGGTTGCTGTAGTCAAAATGGGTGTAGCTGAGTCCGTGACCGAAGGCGTAGAGCGCTTTGCCCGTGAAATAGCGATAGGTGCGGTTCTTCATCGAGTAGTCGCTGAAGTCCGGCAGATCCGTCGTGGCCCGATAGAACGTGATGGGCAGGTGCCCCGAAGGATTGACCAAGCCGAACAACACCTCGGCCACCGCCCGTCCACCTTCCTGGCCGGGATACCAGGCCTGCACCACGGCCGGCAGGTGCTCGTCCTCCCAGGTCAGGGCCATCGCTGAACCGCTGCAGTTGACCATGATCACCGGCTTGCCGGTGGCATGGAGGGCCCGGATGAGATCCTGTTGTTCGGCGGGCAGCTCGATGGATTCGCGGTCGAAGCTCTCGCCTTCCTGTTCCGGGGTGATGCCGCCGACATACACGATCAACTCGGCGTCGGCCGCCAGCGCGAGCGCCTCGGCCTTGAGTTCCGCGACCGGACGGGTCGTCTTGTTGTCCTGACCGCTCCACGGGGCCGAGCCGGGCTTGGTTGTGACGGGGCTGCCCAGGGCGTAGGTGACCTTGATGTCCTTGCCCGCCAGCCGGCGGATGCCGTCGAGGATTGAGACCGGCTGGGAGGCGGTGCCGTGATAGTTGCCCTCCAGCATGGACTTCGAGTCGCCGTTGGGACCGATGACGGCGATTGACTTCAGCTTGGTCCGGTCGAGCGGGAGAATGCCGTTGTTCTTCAACAGCACGATGGATTGCCGCGCGAGATCCAGCGCGACCTGCCCGTGGGCCGGGAGGTCATTGTCAGCGAGCGTGTACTTCGAGTACGGCACCTGTTCCGGCGGATCGAACAGCCCGAGACGGAAGCGGGTCCACAGCGTGTGGTACAGGGCGCCATCGATCTCCTCCTCGGTGACCAGGCCCTGCTGCACGGCCCGCACCAGCGCGTTGTAGTCGCCCCCGCAGCACAGATTGCACCCGGCCTTGATCGCCAGCGCCGCGGCCTCCTCGGCCGTGTTGACATAGTGGTGCTGCTTCTCGCCGTAGATGTCGCGGATCGCGTCGCAGTCGGACACGATGTAGCCCTCGAAGCCCCATCGGTTGCGCACCAGGTCGGTGAGGAGAAACTTGCTGGCGCTGGCCGGCACGCCGTTGACGGCGTTGTAGGCGCTCATCACGCCGGCAACCTTGCCCTCGCGGATCACGCGCTCGAATTGCGGCAGGTAGGTATCGTACAGGTCCCGGTCGGAGATGACCGCGTTGAAGGAGTGCCGGCTGCGCTCCGGCCCGCTGTGGACGGCGTAGTGCTTGGCGCAGGCCATCGCCAGCAGGTACCGGGGATCGTTGCCCTGGATGCCCTTCACGAACTCGATGCCGATCTCGGCCGTGAGATACGGGTCCTCGCCGTAGGTCTCCTGGCCGCGGCCCCAGCGCGGGTCGCGGAAGATATTGATGTTGGGCGTCCAGTACGTCAGGCCCGCCCACCACTTGGAGTCACCGTTGTGGCTGTTGGCATAGTCGTTGAACTTGGCCCGGCCCTCGATGCCGATGACGGTGCCCTCGCGGTGAAACAGGTCCGGATTCCACGATGCCGCCGCGCCGACCGGCTCCGGAAACACGGTGGCGAAACCGTTGTTGGCCACCCCGTGCAACGCTTCGTTCCAGTAGTCGTAGGCGGGCAGCCCCAGACGCGGGATGGCGGGCGCGGCGTTCTTGAGTTGGGACACTTTTTCCGCCAGCGCCATCCGCCGGATCAGATCCGCGGCACGCGTGCGCAGGGGCAGCGTGGCATCGCGCCAGATCGCCGGCTCGGTCACCACGGGCGGGACCGTGGCGGCGCGCTCGAAGGCGTTGGCGAGATCGGAGGCGGCGAAAGTGACGATCTCCCCGCCGGAGGCATCCTTGATCGAGACGGTGTTGAACTTGGCGTTGCCCGTGCGGGCCGAGAATTCGAGTCTCAACGGACCGCGCAGGGCGTCGTCAGGCTTTTCAAACGTGCCGCGAATGGTGGCGACCTTGCGCCCGCCGCCGGCCGTGGCAAAGAGATCGAAATCTTGCGCGAGCACCGTGTCACCGGCGGATACGCTGAAGACGCGTTGGCCGGCGGCTTCCGCCTTCGTCTCCGCGGCGCCAATCACGATCTCATAGCGGCCTGCGGGCAGATTTGAAACGGTCACCGTGAAGCGCGGGCCGTTCACGTCCTCATAATAGGCGTTGGCGTTTTCACCGGCGCCTTCGATCCGGGGCCAGGGCGGGTCCTTGCGATGCGTGAAATCACCGGTGACGGTGACCCGGCCGCCGCAGGTGTTGCAGGCCTCGTCCGCCGCCCGGACCGCGGAGCCGGAGAGGAGCACGCCGGCCACGAGCGCCAGCGCGATTCGGGCGCGGGCAGACTGAAGGGTGATCATTGGCATGTCCGGTTTGGCATTGCGATGGCGGTATGGTCAGCGGAACAGCCGCTGCGCGAATAGATACAGGTTGCTGGCCCAAGTCTCGCCGTCGTGGCCGTGGTCGTCGACGTTCCAGAGGTGCGGCACGTCGTGGTCCCGCAGGTAGCGGTGGACGCCTTGGGAGAAATTGATGAGGCCGTCCTTGTTGCCACAGGAGAGATAGAGGAGCTTCAGTTGCGCGCGGACGGCGGCGGGGTCGGGCACGAGTTCCGCTGGCGGCTTGGTGTTGGGCGCGGCGGAAAAGGCGCCGAGCCACGCAAAGGTGTCCAGATGGGCCAGGCCGAAGTTCAGCGTCTGCCCGCCGCCCATCGACAGCCCGGCGAGGGCGCGGTGTTCACGGTCGGTGTAGGTCGCATACCTGGCCTGGATCGCGGGGATGAGAAAATCGAGCAGGTCCCGTTCGAACTTGGCGAAGCCGGCCTGCTGGTCCGGGGCGAAGACATTCGGTCCGGGGCGGTCATCCGGCAGGGCGCGACCGTTGGGCAGCACGATGATCATCGGCACGGCCTTTCCGTCGGCGATGAGATTGTCGAGAATGACGTTTGGGGAAGCCGCATGCATCCACTCGTTGATGTCGCCGCCGATGCCATGGAGCAGATACAAGACGGGGTACGGCTTTTCCGGCGTATAGCCGGGCGGCAGGTACACCCGGGCCTTGCGCCGGGTGCCGGTCACGCCGGAATCGTACTCGAACAGCTCGAGCCGGCCCGCCGGGGCGTCGGGCCGGGGCGTCTTGAATCCCGCGGGCGCCTCGGGGAAGGCGCGGACGTCATCGGCGGCCAGCACGATGCTGCGCGCGAAATTGGCGCGGGCCTCCTCGGGCAAAGCCGCGGCCGGTTTTTCCTGGGCGGTCGCCACCACCGCGGCAAAGGCGACAAACAGCGGGAGGGAGCGGAAAGGAGAAGGATTCATGACGGGGTCGAAGGGTGCAGGGAGTTACTTGGCGGGTTTGTTTTGATCGTTGACCGCTGCTTCGAGCAGGGACGCGAGGCCCCGGGGATTTTCCTGTTGCGCCACATGGTGACCGGTGAACGTGCGAATGGTCCAGCCGCGGGACTCGGCCCGCTGCCAGCTCTTGTCCGTCTTGGCGCGCTCCTCGGCCGATTTGTCGGCCGGCACGAATGCGACGTAGGTCACCGGCAGCATCAGGGCGGCGGGGTTTTTGTAGGAAACCGGCTGGGTAAAGCACTTGATCGACTGCTTCACGCTGTGCGGCGGCTTGTCGCCGGGTTTGACCCAGGGCACCTGCATGAAGCCATCGGCGTCATTGCTGCCGGGAGGACGGGCGCCGCCGAACAGATCCCGGATCGACATGCCGTCATCCGGCACCGCCGCATCAAGAAAGACGACGTGACGGATGCGCTCGGGAATGCGGTCCATGACGCCGGTGATGACCATGCCACCGTAGCTGTGGCCGGTGAGCACCACGTCGTGCAGGTCTTCGAAGAGGATCGTGTTCACCACGTCGTTGATGTGGGTCTCAAGGTCGATGTCCGGACTGTTGAGATGCATGCGCTCGCCGAGGCCGGTGAGGGTGACGCGGTAGACGGTGTGGCCGTCGTCGGTCAGGAACTGGGCGCACTTCTTCCATTCCCAACCACCGGCTGTGGCGCCGTGCACGACGACGAAGGTGATCTTCTCTTTGGCCGGTTCTGCGGGGAGGGCACGGGACAAACCGAGAAAAAGGAAGGTTAGCAGGATGACGCGGGGCAGGATTTTCATAGGATGGGAATGAGGGGATAGAATGGAAGGGGCCGGCCCTGAGGGCGCGGGGCGACGGGCATCAGTTGGCTTTGGCCGGGGTGGCGCCCAGCAGCGGCCGCATCACTTCGGCGTACCGTTGGCCCAGCAGGCGGTAGCCCTCGGGGGTGAAATGCAGGTTGTCCGGCCGGGCGACGCACCCCAACGAAGAGACAACGTGCGCGGTGGGGATGACTGCGGGCAGGCGGGCGATGATCGCGTTCATGCTCGCGCAGGCGCCCTTCTGGTCCGCACCCACGAGCTCGCCGGCGAGCAGGGGGACGTCCGCGGCTTGGAGATTGAGATCCTTGAGCAGGTTTTCGTACACGGCCTTGACCTTCGCGGGCCATTCCTGGTCACCGGTGTTGGATTCACCCTGATGCAGCAAGATCCCTTTGATAACGCCGGTCTTCTGGGCGAGCCGGCCCAGATCAACGAGGCGTTGGTAGGGGTTACCCTCATAGTCTGCGATCCAGGGTTTCATCCACGTGGGTGCCGTTTCTGCATACGCCTGGTAGTTGGCCTTGTCGAACAGCTCGATCTTGCAGCCGGCCACGGACACATTGACGACGCCGACCCGGATCTCAGCCGGAAGTCTGGCGAGGAGGGTCCGGCCGAAATAATCCGACGGGCAGAGACCGGTCGTGGGCCGGCACAGCGGCGGGACGGCCGGATACCAGTGGTTGGCCGCCCGCTTCAGCTCCGGAAAATCAACGGCGGCCAGCACCTGGAAACGCGGATCGATGCCCTGCTTGTCCGCGTCGGGAATGCCCGGAAAACCCTCCATGTTCGACTGCCCGAGGCAGAGGAAGACGTAGAAGTTCTTGTCCTGCGCCGGAGCGACCGCCGCCAGCAGGAGCAACGTGGGCCAAAGGAGATTCTTGAGTGGCTTGATCATGGGATTAGGGGAGAGGGCCCACCGGGTCGTTCAGCGGGTGAGGTTGACCACGGTTCGCGGGAATGCCTGCGCGGGGAGGTCGGGGTGGATCGTGGTGTCGGCGGGCGGCCGCTCGCTGGCTTTCGGCAGGGTGGAGTCGCGGGTTTCGTGGGTGTAGGGTAGGTTGCTGACATCGTCGCTGCGCTTCGGACTCACCGCCGCGCTGCCGGTGAGGCGGCGGGTGCCGGTGGCGAAGGCGTCGTCCTTTTCGCGGTTGCCGATGTTGATGACGACCTGCCTCGCGTTCTCATCATAGACTGAGCCGGACTCATGCGGGTGAGCTGTCCGTTGGCTCTCATTCTCGTCCCACCCATTGGTGTATGTAGCAGGGAGCGTCGCTTGACGACGCCCGCAAGGTCGCAGGCGATCAGCCGATTCCCGGGCGCCGTCAAGCAGCGCCCCTACGGTTGACTGCATGAGTCCGACTGAGGTCACGTCGAGGCAGGGAATGGGTGGCCCGCGGTCTCCGGTGGCGGCGATGGCCTGGTCGACATCGATCTTCATCGTGGCCGTGCCGGCAAGGCCGCCGAGGGGGGCAGCAACAGCCAGCGGAGGATGCGTTTCATGGCGCGAGGACGAAGCGGTCACGGGTCGGCTGAACCCGTTCGGGTCAGCGGAGCAGTGGCAGGTCAGGAGTGGGGTTGAGAGGCAAGACACCGCGGTGGGCGCGGGGCAACGTCCACCCTACCGCGTTCGGCCAGCATTGAAACCGGGGTGTTACTTGACCGTTAGGAACGGCCGGAAGGGTGACGCGCCGACCCAGCGGCGTGGTGTCCACCTCGCCCGCCGCACCGAGGGGGCCGATGACCCCGAGTCCCGGCAGCATGGAGACTGCCCGATTGAGCCTGGCGGGTCAGCGCAGCCGGATATCCCAGACTTTCGAGAGGCGGGCGGTGCCCGCGGGACTGGTCACGTCGAGGACGACGACGTAGTCGCCCGGTTTCGCGTAGGTGTGTTGTGGGTGCTGTTCCGTGGAAGTGGTGCCGTCGCCGAAATCCCATTTCCAGGCGGTGATGGCGCCGACGGACTCGTCCTTGAAGGCCACGAGGCGCCGGTCCATGTCCACGACCGACCAGCTCCAGCGGGCGGCGAGTTCGGGGGCGACCGCCGGATCGAGCGGCATGAGCCGGAAGGCGCACAATTCGGAAGCGTGGCCCAAACCGGTGCGCTTCGGTGACAGCATCCAGAAGCCGCGCGGCGTCTTGCCGTCGTAGTCGATCACGATCCAGGAGAGGCCGATGATCTTGTTTTCGCGCAGGACGGACTCGACCGCCCGCGCCGGACCCTCGGGGCCGGCGTAGTCGAAGGGCGTGATCCAGAACTCGAGCACGTACTTGCCGCCCTCGCCGGGTTTGAATCGGAACGACTGCGCGGCGTTGGCCCAGGGAAATTCTTTAACCCAGGTCGCGGCACCCCACGCCATCGCCCAATCCTTGCCCACCGCGGGCGTGAAGATGTGATAGTTCTGCGCATGGACGCCATGCACGGCCCAGGCGGAATCGCGATCGCTGATGCGCGCATCGGCGACGGCGGCGGCATCGCCCACCAGTGCCGGCGTCCAGAATTTCGGCTGGTCGCGGCCGATCAACGGGCCGCCTGAGGCGTCGCCATCGACGATGATTTCGAAGGTGTCATTGCGCAGGCCGGGATCGGCGAAGTCCCAGTAGTCGTCCTCGGCCTCGTAGAGAAAATAGAGCCGGTTGAGGCCCTTGACCCAGCCGACCTTCACGCGGACGGCGAGGGATTGTTCCCCGGCGGCGGGCGGGGTGGCCGAGTCGTTGCGCAGCTGGTCCTTCCCGATGACGTAGCTCTCCGGCACCATCGCCCAGTCGGACGCATCGCCGTCGATCCGCGGGATCCGGTCGTGCGGAAACTGAAAGACCGGATAGGTGACGCCGGGTTTCTCGAGGGCCTGGGTACTGAGGGCGAGCCCCAGGAGGGCGACGGAGAGCGCGGGAAGCTTCATGGTGCCGGTTGCTTCGGAAGAGTCCAAGGCAGACGGCCCGAGGACTCGTCCTTGAATTCCGTCGGCTTAATATCGACCCAGGTGCGGAACACGCGTCGCGAGACGATCAGCGGCTCGGCCGTGTCCCGGCCCAGCACGGGTCCCGCGCTGAGCACGAGCGGCGGCAGGCTTTCGGCCAGGTTGACGCCCTGGGCGTTGACGGTGAGGTTGGCGCGCCAGACGAGTTTGCGCTCGCCGCGGGCGAGGGCGGCGTAGTCGTAGGCGGAAATCACGGCGAAGTAGAGGTCGTGCTCGGCCTGGTAGTCGAGGTATTCCCGGACGGTCGATCGGGGGAAGAGGTTGCTGAGGCTGAGGGCTTCGTCCATTTGACGGGCGAACACATCGCCGCCGACGAGCTTGGCGCGCTCGAAGCGTTGCCGGCGGGCTTGCTCGGGAAACGCGAGACGGTCTTCCTGATCCATGGCTTGGTACGGACCCCAGTGATAAAAGAGGGCGAGCGTGGGCGGCGCCCCGTCGTCGGAGGCGGGCAGGAAGCCGTTCACCGTGAGCGAACGGGTGAGCATCCGATGCAGGTACTCGGGTGCCGGCGTGACCTGTCCGCCGTAAATCTCCCCGAATTCCTTCATGTCGCCCTGGTGGAGGATGTAGCGGGTCGGACTTTCGGGCGTCGTCCTTGGCAACGTCTTGCCGTAGGGCGTGAGGGCGCAGTACAGGGTCATCTGCAGGAGCGGCTGCCGCTGAAACGCCTTGGGCAGGAGCGAAAAGGTATGGCGCTGAAGCGGGGTGGCGACCATCGGCCCCATGGGCGGTTCTTCCGTGGCGTGCCCTTCTTGGGGCGGCACCGCCGCCAGACAACTGGTGAGCACGCAGAGAAACAGGCAGGTTGTTTTCATGATGGTCAGAAGATGGCGGAAGTGCGTACCAAAAAGCCGCGTTCGCCCATCCACTCGAGCAGGCGCTGCGGCCAGGCGGCGACGGGTCCGGTGTTGGTGGCCCGGAGACCGAAACCGTGGCCGCTGCCGGTGTAGATGTGCAACTCGGCCGGGATGCCGGCGCGCTTGAAGCGGAGGTAGAGCTCGGCGATCCCTTCGGAAATGTCCGGGCGATCGTCATAGCCGCAGAGCAGGAAAGCGGGCGGGTGACCGGGAGCCGGCTCGATGGCCTTGGTGTTGCCCGGGTAGATCAGCGCCTGGAAGGCCGGTCGGTCCGACGGGCGCTCGACGGGGTCGGCGGCATCGGGCTTGCGGTTGCCGGGCAGGCGGGCCGCGAGTCCGGCCAGTTCGCCGCCGGCCGAGAAGCCCATGATGCCGACGCGGGACGGGTCGATGTTCCATTCCTCGGCGTGGACGCGCACGAAGCGGATGGCGCGCTGGGCGTCAGCGAGGGCTTCCCGGTCGACGCGGTAGGTCGAGCCGGGTTCGCGCGCGAGGCGGTACTTCAGGATGATGGCGGCGACGCCGTGGTCCGCCAGCCACGCCGCCACGGCGTAGCCCTCATGGTCCATCCACAGCTCGCGGTGTCCGCCGCCCGGGCACACGATGACGGCCGCGCCGGTGGCCTTGGCCGGATCGGGCAGATAAACCGTGAGCGTGGGCCGGTGAATGCCCGAGACGACGTGCTCGCCGGCGTCGGTGATGCGCACCTGCTCGGCGCCGTCGCGGCTCTCGGAACCGGGCGGGACGCCGGGCCAGAGCGGTATGACCAGGGGATCTGCGGCGCGACCGGTGCAGAACAACAATAGCAAGGCGAGGAGCAGGTGGGGTTTCATGGGATTACTTGGCAGGTGGGACGCTGGCGGGGATCGGCAATTTTTCTGCCTCCGCGATCAACGTGTCGAGGTCGGCCTTGAAGCGTTTGCGATAGGCGGTGGCGAAGGTTTTGGCCGCGACTTTTTTCTTGGGCGCGCGGGCCACGTCGGTCCAGAGCTGGGAGAGCGCGTCGTCACCTTGGCGTCCTGCGAGCAGGAACATCGCCCGGGTGGCGAAGGCGTAGTGGGCGCGGTTGAGTTTCTCGTCTACGTCCTTGTCCTTTTCGTTCTCGACCGCGGACCAGCGCGCGAGATTGATCTTGGGTTGTTGCGCGGCGAACAGCCGGAGCTGGGCGTCGAGGTTGTAGACTTGGGCGGCGAACTCGGCGCCGAAGAGATTCCGGGACACGCGCCACGCGACGTAGTTCGCGGTCCCTTCGCAGAGCCAGCGGCGATCGCGGCTGGTGATGATGTTCTCGACCAGCCCGATTTCAGCGGTCTCGTGCAGGATGATGCTGACGACCGTGGCGTCCCGATAGCGCGAGGCCTGCTGCGCCACGGCGGTCATGGCGGCGCGCAGTTGGGGTACCATGGTGGCGAAGGCGGCCGGGGTTGGCGGGGTGGCGGGGTCGCCGCGGTAAATGATGGGAATGACCAGCTCCGCGGCCGCCGCCTTCTCGGTCGGGGCGTCCGGCTTGGCGGAAGTTTTGGTGGTCTTGGCTCGGGCGCGCAGGCTGACCGAGGCCTTGGCCGTGCCTTGCCCATAGTTGAACGTGTGATTCAAGCGTTGGGCCTCGATTGCCGCGTGGATCGAGACCAGGCGTTCGTTGGGGGAACCAGAGTCGGCATTCCAGCGATATTCGAAGCGGCCGCTGTCGGTCGCCGGGTCATAGGACAGGCCCGGGATCTGCGCGCCGGCCCGCAGGCGTCCGACCAGATCGTCGCGCTGCCAGATCGCGAGCCGGTGGGGACTCGCGATGGTCGGAAAGGCGTCCGCATAAGAACGCATCACTTCCGTCAACAGTTCATAGTAACCGAGAAACGTGTCGAATGTGCGTCCCTGCAGTTCCGTGGCGGCCGGCAGTCCGATTTGTCGGGCCACCGCGGCCAGGAGTGCGTCGCGGCGTTCCCGCAGATCACGGGCGGTGCCAGGGAAAGCCCGTTCTTCCGGGGAGATCGGCGGTGGGCTGGCGACGGGCTCCCGGGCCTCCGCCTCCATCCGGGAGAAAGCCATTTCCATCCACGCTTCCTGACCGGGGGAGTATTCGACGCTCCGCCCCTCGCGGGTTTCGACCAGACGGTCGGGTCGGTCGGGGTGGGGCACAGCGCCGACCAGCGGGAGAAAAGAGGACAGAAGACAGACGAGCCACGGCAGAAACCGGGCGACTCGTCCGGGGCCGGCAGCAGACGGCAACGGGAGGTCGGCGAGCAGACGGGGTTTCATGGGGTGGCGGGGAAGTGGTGGGGCGGGGTCTCCGCTACCCCGCCTGTTGATGTAAGGTCGCCGCGTGCCCGTTCGACGGGCTCAGGGCCCCGCGCCTGTCGAGGGGCGGCGACCGGGGAGGCGAGGTCGGCGCAAGCGCCGACCCTACAAGTAAGAAGAGGTTCACGGTAGGGGTGGGAATTCGACTGCCGGCGCCGGCGGCAGCGGGGCGGATTCGTCCAGGTAGAAACTCGGGTGCGGGGGCTGGTTGTAGGCGGTGTTCTGCCAGGCGATGGCGACGCGGTACTGCGGGTCGTGCATGAAGGTCACGAGGCGGTGCTTCGTGGGGATCGTGCTCGTGTAGATGCGCAGTTCCTTTTTGTCGCGCGTGGCCCAGATGACTTCCTCGCGCCAGTCGCCCCAAAGATCGGCGCTGACCGCGGGCGTGGACTTCGTGCCGTTGGCTGAGGTGCAGGCGTGGGCGATGAGCAGTGGGTCGCATTGGCCGGTTTCCCAGTTCCACTTCACAATGCGGTTGCCGTCTAGCAACTCGGTGAGGAGATCGCCGTCCCAGTAGATGCCGAAGTTGCAGGGCATGCCGCGCGGACGGTGGGCGAGGATCGGCTCGCCCTTGGCGTTGTAGATGCCGTCCATGCCGGCACCGGCGGCCCAGGATTCGGCGCCGGGGAAACGGGAATCGATGTTGAAGGTGTTGCCGCGGCCCGGACCCTCGCCCTTGTCGCCGCCTTCGGTGTCGGCCTTGACCGACGGGATCGTGAAGAGCGCCCGGCCGGTGCGGGCGTCGCGCAGGCTGAGTCCCTGCGCGTCGAAGCGCTCCTGGATGTCACCGATTTCCAGACCGGGATTGGCGGGATCAAAGTCGCCGACGTGCAGGGCATCGCCGTGGCCCCAGCCGGTCGAGTAGAGGCCTTGGCCGTCGGAGCCGACGACCATCGCGCCGTAAATGATATCCTGTTTGCCATCGCCATCGACGTCGGCGACGGAGAGCTGGTGGTTCCCCTGACCGCGCCAGGGGTTGGTCTTGTCGGGCGGACCGAGCTTGTCGCTGTCGAAAACCCAGCGCTGGGTGAGTTGGCCGCCGCGCCAGTCCCAGGCGGCGATGACGGTGCGGGTGTAATAGCCGCGGGCCATCACCAGACTCGGCAGATGGCCGTCGAGATACGCGACGCCGGCGAGAAAGCGGTCGGAGCGGTTGGCGTAACCGTCGCCCCAGACGGCGTTCATCTGCTCAGGGGTCGGATTTTGCGTGTCCGGGTGCCGGCCGGGCACGTAGTCCACGGTGGCGAGCGCGGCGCCGGTGCGGCCGTCGAAGACCGTGAGATATTCCGGTCCGCGCACGATGCGGCCTTCCATGCGGGGCGTGCCCGCGGGCTCACGCCAGTCGGCGTTGGCGTCGGCGATCACCTTGCCGGTGCCGTCCACGGTGCCGTCGGCGGTGCGGCACGCGATCTCGGCGCGGCCGTCGCCGTCGAAATCGGCCACCATGAACATCGTGTAGTGCGCGCCCTCGCGGATGTTTTTGCCGAGGGCGATCGTCCAGAGGAGGTGTCCGTCCAACCGGTAAGCCTGCAGAATTGTCTGACCGGTCACGCCGGCCTGCGAGTTGTCGCGGGGAGCCTGCTCCTGCTTCAAAATGATCTCGTAGTTGCCATCGCCGTCGAGATCCCCGAGCGAGGCGTCGTTGGGGGTGTAGCCGTCCGGCGTTTGGAGCGGCACGGAAAAATAGGGCAGGGGCGGGGCGCCGGCGGGCAGGACGAAGGCTTCGCCAGCTTCACCTTCCACGCCGTTGATGACCGGCCGGACGAAATACGCCGTCTCGCGCTCCAGCGAAGGAGCCGGATCGAGGAACCAGGTCGGTCCCGTCAGCGGAGCGGCATTGAGCCGGACCATGGTCGGGCCCTGCTCGCGGTTTGATCCGGGACGTCCCGGACGCTCAGGTCCGGGGGCCGTCGTGCGGTAGAGATTGAAGGCGGTGCCCTCCGAATCCGAAGCCAGCAGGCGCCAGCTGACGAAGACCTTGCCGTCGGGCTCATGGACCGCGACGACGCCCCGCGAGAGGCGCTCCATCAGCGGCGCGGCGGTGAGGACAGAGGGGAAAGTGAAAGCGAGGGTGAGGAGGAGTAGGGCCAGTCTGCGACTGGCCTGGGACCGGTCGGAGACCGGCCCTACCCGACAAGAACCATTTGGGGTCTTTGCAGGCTCCGGCATGGTGACTAAGGTTGCTTGGCTGGCGTGAGCAGACCGCGGGACCGCAACCATTCCTCCGCGCGCTTTGGCCAGTCTGATGACGTGCCCAGGCCGTCGCGCATGCCCATGCCATGGCCGCCGTGTTCAAAGGCGTAGAACTCCGCCGGCACCTTGGCGCGCGTGAGGGCTTGGAAGAACAGGATGCTGTTCTCGATCGGCACGGAGGCGTCCTCCTGCGTGTGGATGAGCAGCGTGGGTGGCGTCGCGGCGGTCACCTGCTTTTCAACCGACATCAGCTGGAGCAGTTTCGGGTCGGGCTTGGGCCCGAGCAGGGCCCGGCGGGATCCGGCATGGACGGCGGGGTCGTCCATGGTGATGACCGGGTACATCAGAATGAGGAAATCCGGCCGGGCGTTGACGGCGTCGAGGGCCGCACCGGTCTTGCCGTCGGCGTGATCGTAGAGCGTGCCGGCGCTGGCGGCGAGATGGCCGCCGGCGGAGCTGCCCATGACGCCGATGCGGGTCGGATCGATCTTGAACTCGGCGGCGCGCGAACGCACGAGGCGCACTGCGCGGAGCACATCCTGCAACGGCGCGGGATGGCCGTACTCCTGCTGCCGGTAGTTGAGCACGAAGCAGGCGACGCCGAGATGGCTGAGCCAGTTCGCATATTGGTAGCCTTCGCGATCCGTCGACAGGCGCACGTAGCCGCCGCCGGGGCAGATGATCATCGCGGTGCCGTTGGGCCGGTCGACGGCTGGGGCGAAGTAGGTGAGCGTGGGCACAGAGATGTTGCTGGTGCGACCTTCGGCGAAAACCTCGGGCCCGATCGGCCCTTTCGCGGCCGGGGCGTCAGCCCGGACGGCCGGCGGCACGCCCTCGGGCCAGATCGGGATGACCGGATGGTCGATGAAGGCGGCGCTGGCGGCGGAGACGAGAAGGGTGCTCATGAGCGGTACAAGGATTTTCATGGGGAGGGGGAACGAAGAGTCACGTTGGCAGAGATGGCGTCCAGCTCAAGGCCGGTCATCGTCGCGGGGTGTACCGAAGTCCGGCGTGCCATCGGGACGCCAGTTGAGCGGTTGGACGCGCGTGTGGCGATTGGGGTCTTTCAGGGGATCACCGGGAATGTCGCGGTAGCTGCGCGCGTGATAGACGAGCAGGTCCGTGCCGTCGGGCGCGGTGGTGAAGGAATTGTGTCCGGGACCGTAAACCTGATGGGCCTCGCTCGTGGTGAAGACCGGTGTGGGCGATCTCGTCCACGATTGCGGAGCGAGCAGGTCGGCGTGCTCGTCGGCGCTGAGCAGGCCGAGGCAATACTCGGCGCCGGTGCCGGCGGCGGAGTAGGTGATGAAGACGCGGCCATTCCGCACGAGCACGGCGGGCCCTTCGTTGACCGCGTAGCGAACTTTCTCCCAGTCGTACTCCGGCCGCGAGAGCAGCACCTGCGGACCGGTGATCGAGACGGGGCTGTCCATCTTCGCGATATAGAGGTCGGTGTTGTTCTTCACCGCGGGATCGCGCTGGGCCCAGACGAGGTAGCGCTGGCCGTGCAACGCAAAGGTGGTCGCATCGAGTGCAAAGCTTTCCCAACGGGTCTTGAGCTGGCCACGCTCGACCCACTCGCCCTCGAGCGGATTGGCGGAGGCGTTTTCGAGGACGTAGATGCGGATGTTCCAGACCTTCTCGGCTTCGCCGGCGGCAAAGTAGATGTACCATTTGCCGTCGATAAAGTGCAGTTCCGGGGCCCAGATGTGCGCGCCCATCACCCCGGTCGCGTGCTTGCGCCAGATGGTCTTGGCTTCGGCCGCGGCCAAGCCCGCGAGCGTCGGCGCCCGGCGCAACTCCAGCCGGTCGTATTCCGGCACGGTGGCCGTGAAGTAATAATACCCGTCGGTGTGCCGCGTGATGTGCGGGTCGGCCCGCTGCAGGATGAGCGGGTTGGGCAAGTCGGTGGCACCCGCGGCTGGGATCAACCCCAGAAAACACGGAAGACACAGAATGAGAAACGAGCAACGCAGCGTCATCCTGAACGCAGTGAAGGATCCATTGGAGATCGCGAAGCGGATGGCGGATACGACCGTCCGGATGGATCCTTCACTGCGTTCAGGATGACGGGAGCGGGAATCAGGTGCAGATCGGTATTGCGCACTCATTGGCATCAGGGATGGGGAGCTGTCAGCTGGATTTGCGTCGGGGCGTTGCGGTCACAGGTGAGGACACCGTCTTGCTCGAAAAGCTCCGTCACCTGGATCGAGCTGCGGCGGAGGTCGAGGTTGTCTTTGTCGTCGGGACTGATCGTGCCTCGCCGTCCGGGATGAGTGAAATAGAACAGGTAGGCCCGATCACCGCTCACGACGACGCCCGGGTGGCCGCCGTTGACGCCGTCGTCGGGTCCGGTGCCCGGGATGCCGAGCAGTTCACCGGGCTGGGCCGTCCAGGCCGTCTGGTCATCGGAGCGATAGACGCCGAGGCCTTTCCACAGGTCGACGAGCATCCAATGGCGGCCCTTCCACGAAAACACATACGGACCTTCGCCGGGGCGCTCGCCCACGCCGGCGCATTTGCCTTGGTCGGTCCACGTGAAGAGATCGGCGCTGTCGGCGTAGTAGATGGATTTGCGGTCGCGCTCGTTGTTGTACCACATCCGCCAGCCGCCGCCGGGCAGCGGGTAAACCGCCGCGTCGATCACGCGATCGGAGGCGAGGGTGAGGGCGGACTCGTATTTCCATTTGTGCAGGTCGGTGCTGGTGAGGTGCACGAGGCGGCGCGGGTGCTGCCAGTTTTCGAAAACGCCGGGCACGACGGTGAGGTACATGTGGTGCGTGCCGTCGGGCGCGGTGATGACATCCGGTGCCCAATGGGTCGGTTCGGGGCCGCCGATGTCTGCCGGCAGCGCGATGTCCGCCGTGCCGAGATAACTCCAGTGAGCGCCACCGTCGGCCGATTCGGCGATGCCGACCTTGGTGCCGTGCACCCAGGCCACGCCGGAGAGTCCGGGCACATTGGCGCGTCGGTTGGTGTAGAACATCCACCAACGCTGCACGTGCGGATTCCAGATCACAACCGGGTCGGCTGCGCCGTCGAATACCGGGTCGCGGAAGAGCGGTTTGGCGGCCACGGAATCCTTCGGCTTGGCCCAGGCGGCCAGGGGCGTGAGCAACGGTGCCGGACCTTCGTCGGTGCCGAGCCTGACGGCCAGACGCAGCCGTCCGTCCGCCGGCGCCGTGGCGGTGAAACTCAGCATGCTGACACCGGGGTTGCGCGCGTTAAAATTGTCCGGCGGCGGCTCGGCAGGAGCGACGCTCCACGTCACGTGGCCCGGAGAAAGCGCCTCCACTCGCAGTTCGTGCCCGCCCTGTTGCAGCCAGGCGGCGTTGCCCTGCAAGGTGACGGTGGCCCGCGTCGGCATCTGCCAGCGCACGGTGGCGCCCGGCGCGAGGCCGCTGAGTTCATCCTGCACCAGCACGGCCCGATCGGAAAGCGGCCGGAAACCGCGCCGGACCTGCGTGGCCTGCCCGGCGAACACCGGCGTGAGTTCGACGATGGCGTGCCGGTTCTCGGGCTCGGCGGAAAAATCGGTGATGGTTGCGTGGCCGTCGACGCGGTGCAGCTGGCCGTTGATCGTCAGCGTGCTGTGGCTCTGGTTGTTGAGCCGGTAAACCTGCCAGCGTTGGGAGTCCTGTTTGCGGTTCCACAGATCGACGCCCTTCGATTCCAGGGATTCATAACTCTGGCTGCCGAGATCGATGCCCCAGCGCACGCCAGCCAGCTCGAGCACGAATGAGCCGGCGTCCATGTGGGCGTGGTTCAGTTCGGCGGCGCCGCCCTTGAACGCGAGATACAGGCTTGCCGGATCCGTCCAGGCAGTACGGAACACGCCGATGGGATTGCGCCCGCGGCCGACCCACGCGAGCGGCAGGTCCGGCGGGGCTTCGGTCGCCGGGGCTTGCGGCCACCACAGGGCGGCCAGGGGCAGGAATCGATCCTGCGCGAGCGCGGCTTTCGCCTTGGCGTCGTTCGTCACGTAGCGCCGGTTGAAAGCCAGCAGACCCGGAGCACCGAGCTTGCGCGCGAACCAGTAGGATGCCGGTGAATAAGAACCGTGCTCGCCACCGTCGGCAAAGTTATAGAAACGCCCCGTGGGTCCGGTGGCCTGCAGCACCGCGCCGGCACTGGGCAGAAAGCCGGGACCGTCCGCGAGACCCCAGTCCGTGCCGAGGGCCGACTCCAAGGCGGCGAGCATCAGCACCTGGTAACTGGTGCCGTAGTCCCAATACGAAGGCCCCTCGGGATAAACGCCGTCGGGTGCGTAAGGCTTCAGGCCATGGACATTGCCGGCGCGGGCCAAGGTCAGCAGCTGCCGGGCGACGGCGGGTTGCTCGTCGGCGATCGCCAGGGCGCCGAGCGTGAGCCCGCCGAAGCAGACCTGGTTCCAGTTGTTCTCGGTGCGCTGCCAGCCGTTCTTCAGACTGAGTCCGGGTTGGATGCCCTTCTCGCGGATTGCCGTGCTGATTGTTCGCCGGGCCTCGGGCGTCAGCCCGTCAAAGCACCAGTCGTAACCAATCGCGAGCGCGGCAGTGGCTTCGCCGACGTCGAGGAAATGGGACGGATTCCAGTCGGTGAACGCCGCGGCGGCCAGCATCTCGCGTTCGGCGCGCCGCACAAAGACCTCGTCGCCGGTGAGGCGCCACGCATAGGACAGCGCCAGCACGCGACCGACGAGATTGCGCGACACGCTGAGCAGCCGGCGACCGGTCATCTCGCGCTTCACCGGCTGGCGTTTCAGCAGGGCGCGGGCTTCCTCCAGAATCGCGGCGTGGACAATGGCCAGCTGCGGATCGGTGGTGACCTGGGTCTTGAGCCGCGCCCAGTCCTCCGCGGTGGCCAGGAGACGGGGATGCTCCGGCCGCAGTCCGGCCAACGGATCGTCGGTCGGGGCGGCCTGGAGCGTCGGGATCCCGCACAGGAACAGGCTGCAGAGAATTCCGATCGCGATGGGAAACAAGCGATGGTGCATGAGGAGAAGGGATCGAGGGCGGAACCGCGCGGGCAAAGGGGGCTAGGGTTGGCCGCGCCCGGTGATGACCACTTCATCCAACACGGTGCCGGCGTCGAGTCCATGGATTTGCAAGGTGTGCGATCCGGGGCGCGAAAGATGAAGCGGGATGGTGAGGGTGCGGACACCGCTCAACACGCCCTGGGCCCAGTCAGGGCCGCCGTCATTCACCGCCAAGGTCGCTGTCTCCGTGGGGGCATCATCGAGCGCCCAGGCCAGACGAAGGACGGTTCCAGTCACAGGATGGGTGGGCAGCAGGTGCAAGTGCAGCACGCAGTCAGCGGCCGCATCCGCCGTGAAGCTGTAACGCAGACGCACTTCAGGCGCCAGAACCACGGCGGCGCCCGTGCGGCCGAGACCGACCACCGGCTGCACCGGGCCGCTCCCGTCGCTACAATTCCCGGCCGCACGGCGCAGGATGGTCGGCGGGGTCTTCACCGGCGCGCGAGGAGCAAAGCCGGGCGGAGTCCATGGGGCGATGCGCATGCTTTTCCAGTCGTCGTCGGCCGGCTCGAGACGCATCAGGCCGCGCCACTTGCCGCCGGCAATCTCGTCGAAACGCTTGGTGAGGGCCTGCAGTTCCGTGTCGGCGGCCTGGGTGGCGGCGGTCTCGCCGCGCTCGCCTTGGAAACAGCGCGTGTTGGCCAGGGCGGAGCCGTGGACCGGGTAGGCCACGAGTTCAAAGAAGGCGTCGCGCTTCGCTGCGGGCAGGCCGGCGGCGACTTTTTCCGCGCGTTCCCGCAGGTCGGCGAACCCGGCCAGACGGGCGCGGATGTCTGCGTCACTCCAATCACTGGGCTGCGGGGTTTTGCCGGGCAGCCACCATTGCAGGTGCTCGGGCTTGCGTTGGAAATTCAACCGGTAGTAACCGCCCATGATGGCGGCGATCTCGTCCGCGTGGGCGCTCCCGAACTCACGCGCCGCCCACTCGCGCAGGAACACCGGTTGCGCGTCCGGTCCCCACTGGTTCACATCCCAGGCCAGGCGGAGGAAAAACTCCGTGCCGATCTCGGCCGGCTTGAGATCGCCGACGTTGGCGATCCAGATGCGGTCGGCGCCGTGGGCGTGGGCCTTGGTCAGCTCCTCCCCGATCAGCGCGGGCGGCGTGGTGCCGAGCCACAAATACGACAGCGGACGACCGAGGTAGGAGAGATGATAGTAAACGCCGAAACCACCGGACCGCGCGCGTTCCTCCGCCGATGCAAAATTGCGGATGTAGCCGAAGTTGTCGTCGGGCCAGACGATAGTGACGTCGTCCGGCACCTTGAGCCCGAGCCGGTAGAGGTCGAGCACCTCCTTGTAGGCGCAGAACATCTGGGGGATGCGCTCGAGGTCGGGGCGCACGTGCTGCGCGAGCATGGCGCGCTGGTCGGCGAAAACCTGCTCGAGCACGGCGATGCGTTCGGCGTCGGTCCTCGTGCCCTGGATGCCGCTGTCGTGGATGCCGCGCATGCCGACCGTGTAGATGTTCTCAAACCGTCCGTTCGTGCGCACGCGCTCCTCCCAATAGGCGCGGACGCCGTCGCGGTTGGCCACGTAGTTGTAGTCGGGTTTCGGGCCGGTCCATTCGCCGACGTTGTTGCGCAGCATCGGCTCGGCGTGCGACGAGCCCATGACGATGGCGTAGTCGTCGGCGAGGGCGGCATTGCGCGGGTCGGCGTTGAACGGTTTCGTGCAGGCGTGCATCGCCGGCCAGAGCGTGTTGGCCTTGAGGCGCAACAGGAGTTCGAAAATCCGCGCGTAGGTGCGGGGGCCGATGCCGCCGTTTTCGGGTTCGAGCGTTTTCGCGGCCCACGGTTGCAGGCCCCAGTCCTCGTCATTGATGAAAATGCCGCGGTACTTAACCGAGGGCGGGCCGAACCGATGGGTGCCGGCGGGGATGAGGAGTTCGGTTTTCTTCTCCGGAGCGACATCGGCCCACCAATGCCACGGCGAAACGCCGATCTGTTTCGAAAGTTCGTAGACCCCGAACGCCGTCCCGCGCCGGTCGCTGCCGACGATGACGAGCAAGGGAGCGGCTTCGGGCCGTGGTGGCGGCAGGCTGACGATGAGAAAACTCTCCCAGGCGTCGCGCACCGCGGTGACGTCGATCAATCCGGCGGCGACCAAGCGGTCGATGATCGGACTCCTTCCAAGGGTGCCGATGATGACCGTCGGTCCGGGTGCCTGGGCGGCGCGCGGCAAGATGGCGGGCGGCACGCCCGTCACGCTGGCGATGTCGCGGGCCAGATCGGCGACCGCGAGCCGGACAACCTCATGGTCATTATCCGCCACGATGAGGCTCGCCGCCTGCCCTGCACGCACGAGGGGAAAATCCTGCGCCCCGCCGGTTTCGTGCACCCACGATTCGGCGCCATGGGCGCATCGACCGGTTGCGAGCAACAGGATCGTGATGAACAGTCGTTTCACGGGTGAAGGGGCATGGCTGGAGCTGACAGGGGCTATCCACCTGCTGACCAAATGGGGGCGGGCAGCGCGGAGTGGAGGAGTTCGCGTAGCTTGGGCAGGAAGCCGCGCGGGGCAAACGGAAGATCGGTAAAGGATTGGCGGACAATCCGAATACGCGGGAGCCAGGACAGGCCTCCCGAATTGCGTGTGTAGGGTCGGCGCTTGCGCCGACCTCAACCGTGAGGTCGTCCCAAGGGACGACCCTACAGGGGAGCCGTTACAGCTCCAGCACGACGACCGATTTGGCGGGGAGTTCGACGGTGAGCTGGTTGCCGGTGAGCTTCGCGCCGGTGAAGGCGGCGGGCTTGACGACCTCGGGGGCGGCGAAGGTGTTGCAGGCGTCCATCGCGGGGGCGGTGAGGATGCGGCCGGTGACGGCGGCGCTCTTCACGTCCTCGAGCACGGTGGCGACGGTGATCGCGTCACGCGGGTGGAGGTTCACGAGCGAGACGTGGATCTTGCCGGCGGCGTCGCGCGAGGCGGAGGCGCTCACGATCGGCAGCTTTTCGGCGCCGAAGACCCATTCGGGCGTTTTCAGGTCGAGCGGCAGGCTGGTGGCGCCCTGGTGGACCTTGAACATCTCGAACACGTGGTAGGTGGGCGTGAGGATCATCTTCTCGTTGTCGGTGAGGATGACGGCCTGCAGCACGTTCACCATCTGCGCGATGTTGGCCATGGTCACGCGGTCGGCATGGTTCTGGAAGATGTTGAGGTTGAGTCCGGCGACGATGGCGTCGCGCAGGGTGTTGTTCTGCCGGAGAAAGCCGGGATTGGTGCCGGGCTCGACATCGTACCAGGTGCCCCACTCGTCGACGACGAGGCCTACCTTCTTCTTCGGGTCGTATTTGTCCATGATCGCGCTGTGCTTGGTGACGAGCGTCTCCATGACCAGGGTGTTGCGCATGGTGGTGAACCACTGGTCCTCGGCGAAGCCGGTGGCGGCGCCCTTCTTGCCCCAGTTGCCGGTGGGCAGCGTGTAATGGTGCAGCGAGAGGCCGTTCATCTGGCGCGCGGCGCTGTGCATGAGTTCCTCGGTCCAGGCGTAATTGTCGCCGCTGGGTCCGCAGGCGATGCGCTGGATGGGCTGGGCGCGGTCGTAGTTTTTGATGAACGTGTTGAAGTGCTTGTAGACGTCCGCGTAGTACTCGGGGCGCATGTTGCCGCCGCAGCCCCAGGTCTCGTTGCCGACGCCGATGTATTTCACGCGCCAGGGCTTTTCCCGGCCGTTGGCGCGGCGGAGGTCGGCCATGGGGGAGGTGGCGTCACTGGTCATGTACTCGACCCACTCCATCGTTTCGCGGACCGTGCCGCTGCCGACGTTGACGGACACGAAGGCCTCGCAGCCGAGCTGTTCGACAAGGTCGAGAAACTCGTGCGTGCCGAAATGGTTGTTCTCCACCACGCCGCCCCAATGGGAGTTGTACATGGACGGGCGCTTCTCGCGCGGGCCGATGCCGTCCTTCCAGTGGTATTCGTCGGCAAAGCAGCCACCCGGCCAGCGCAGGACGGGGATGTGGAGGTTCTTCAGCGCCGCGACGACGTCGTTGCGGATGCCGCGCGTGTTGGGAATCGGTGAATCCGGGCCGACCCAGAGGCCGCCGTAGATGCAGTGCCCGAGATGCTCGGCGAAATGGCCGTAGATCTCCCGGCTGATGACCGGGCCGGTTGCGTTGGCGCGGAGGGTGAGGGTGGCGGTCTCGGCGGCCGGCAGGCAGGTAGCCAGCAGGGCCGACAATCCAAACAGGAGAAGGGACGGTTTCATGGGGTGGGGTAGTAGAATGCGCTTTTCCGTCGACGGCAAACGATGTCCTTCTTGACCGTAAGGTAAAACGGGGGCGCAGAGCCCGGTCGGGTTCAAGGCTCTGTCGCCAGCAGCTTCGTCAGAAATTCGGCGGACAGCTCCGCCGCGGGCTTGAAATCAGGCGAAGCCGCGTAGTGCAGCAGGCTTTCCAGCAACGCGCGGGCCTCGGGATGCTGCGGCGCCAAGGCCGGCAGATCGATGGCGCACACCAGCAACCGTCCGGGTCCGACCCTCGCCTCGAAGATCACGCCGAGGCGCTGCGCGCGCTCGGGATTGTCAATCACCTCCACGCAGGGAACCAGGTCGGCCGGGAAACCATCGAGCACCACCGGTTGAGCCGCGCGCGCTAGATGCAGCCATTGCCAGTTTGCATGACTCTCGGTGGGGAATCCTGCCAGAGCGGGATGATCGGCCGCGATCGCCAGACCCAGCGTGCCAGGCACGTTCTTGAACATCGACCAGCACCAGAAATCCGGCGTGAAGCCGCCACCGGGCGTGCCACGGAACCGCCGTTGCACGTCAGCGCACACCACCACCGTGCCGCCGGCCGCCAGCAACGCCTGCGGGTCGCCTTCGCCGCAGCGCAGCAGGCTGATGCCGGGCGGAGTCGCGCGCGGTGTGCCCGGATAGAGCCACAAGGGGTAAACCGTGGTCGCACCCGACGGCCCATGCTCCAGCGTCAGGTCGAGCCGGAGGGCGCGCGAGACCGCCGGCAAGGCCACGGTCAACCGTCTGAGCTTCCGGAGCCCCCCGTGAGCCACCGCCGCAACCTCCATGGTCCCGTGGGCCTGACCGAGCGACCAGCGGATTTCCCCCGCCGGAAAATCCTCGGCTCCATAGTGGGCCAGTTCAAGGTCGGCGCGGAAGGTTTCCCCCGCCGTCCAGGTGTGCCGGTCGAATCGCGCGAGCAGGACGTGCGGGCCGCAGCATTGGCGAAAACGGGCGGGCGTCACGGCTCCCTTCGTTTCGAGAAACGCGTCGAGCAAGCCGACCAACGCCGTGCCTTGGCCGGGGAAATCCTGCAGGCCCAGCAGCTCAAAACCGCCCATGCCGGGGGTCCGCAGCGCGGCCTCGATCTCCTCGCGGTAACAAAGCGCGGCCAGGGCGGCCGAGTCGGCGGCAAACCGGTCGGCGCGGTCCAGCAGGCCGGCGGTCCGGGCGCGTTCGCGGAAGCGTTCCAGGTTGTGCGCGACGAAGACGCCGGTGTAGCGCGCGATCTCCGGGTAGCGCGGATAACAGGAATATTGGCCGATCTCGTGACTGACGACCGGCACGGGCACGCCGGTGATGGCCGTCCGGTAATCCGTGGTCGTGCCGCCGGGCCCGATCTGCAGATGGCCGTCGGCGCGGTCGGGCGTGGCGTGGCCGCCGCGGACATTGACGTAGCGTCCGGGTTCGCCGGCCGTCGGCAAGCGCGCGGTGATCCAGTAGTCATCGGCGGGTGCGAGCTTCGGGTGTTCGAGGTCGTTGTTCGCTCCCTGCGCGTGGAGCCGTGTCGGATCGAGGGCGCGGAACCAGTCCACCAGCCCGGCCCGCGCGGTGCGGTCGCCGCGGTGCTCGTTGCCCAGACTCAGCATCACGAAGGACGGATGATGCCCGTAGGCGCGGAGAATCGCTTCCCCTTCGGGCGTGAGCGATTCCGCAATGGCCGGAGTCCATTCGCCCCAGAAAGGTAGCTCCGTCAGCACATAAACCCCCAGCTCGTCCGCGGCGGTGAACGCCGCGTCGGGCGGGGTCCAGCTGTGGAAACGCACGTGGTTCAATCCATGCTCGCGCAGCACCCGGAAATAATGCCGCCAGCCCTCCCGATCCATCGGAGGATGGCCGGTGTGCGGGAAAACGCCGCAGTTCACCTCGCCGCGCAGGAAGGTCACGCGACCGTTGCAGGCAAACTGTGGGCCGGCGCGCCGGAACTCGCGGAGGCCGGTCGTCACGCGGCGCTCCTCGCGGCCGTGGGACGTGTCGAGGGTCACGGTCAGGTGGTGCCGGTGGGGATGAAACTCGTCCCAGAGTCCGGCCGTGGCTCCGAGCGGCAGGTGCAGCGTGACGCTGGCACCGGCCGGCTGCTGGGCGCTCGCGCCGTTGTCCGCCGTGACCTTCAGCGTCCCTCGGAACGGCCGGTCATCCATCCGCCCCAGCCGCACCGTAACGGTAAACGCGCGGGCTGCGACGTTCGGGACCACGCCGACATGTTTGATCCAGACGGAACCGGTCGCGCGCAGTATGATCGCGCCCAGCACGCCGTTCCAGTTGCCCTGAGTGTGTTCGGAGGTCTGATGGTTGTCGCCCGGGGCGGGCCGCGGCCGGTTGTCGACGAGCAGCGTGAGCGTGTGTCGGCCCGGCGGGAGCGCGGCCAGCCGGTGTTCGTGCGGGGTGCAGAGCAGCGCACTCTCCCCGACGGGCCGCCCGTCGAGCCACACCCGGCACCATTTGGTGCGCTCAATAAACAAAATCAGCGGACGGTCCTGCCAGCCGGCCGGAACCTCGAAGTCCCGTTGATACCACACCGCTCCCTCGATCCGCCGGACCGCGGTGAGCCGGTCGGCGCGCTGGTCGGCATTCAACGGTCCCAGCCCGGCCGTTTCCGTGGTGGCGGGCAGGGCAATGGTCTCCGTGAAAGCCGCCGCGGGCGGCGGCGTCTCCACCGGGTGGGTCCCGTCCAGGCAGGCCTGCCAGGGGCCGGCCAGGGAGAAGGTTGCGGGATGCGGGAAAAGGGACACGGAGGGAGTTTGCCGGGCGAACCCCAGTGCACCCACCGCGACCCGTGCGGACAATCCGAAAAGCCCCGGCTTTCTTCGCTGGCTCCGGTCGGGCATTCAGTTTGGTTTACACCTTCCACCCCTGTCTTCCTCCCTTTCCATGAGTTCCCCCGATCTGTCCCACGGTGATTTCACGCTGCCCGGCGAAGCCGGCCATGAGCAACTCACGCTCCGCCTCGCCCAGCAGTGGGGCGCCGACACCATCCGCGACTCCGATGGCACGCAGCTCTCGCCGGAGATTCTGTCGGCGGGCTACGCCATCTACTCGACGATCTGCCTGCCACGCTCCGTGCAACCCTGGGCCCGGGAGCACCACGACCAGCTCCAGCAGAACTTCCTCATGAGCTTCCCGGTCGTGGCCGACAAGGCGCGCACCACGATCACGCTCCTCGCCGGTTTCTTCACCGAGCAGTTTGCCGTCAACTTCAAGGACAGCCCCAAGCGCTGGTGGCAGGTCTTCGACCGCACGACGGGGAAGGAAGTCCCCAAAGCGAAATGGTCCGTCAACCCCCGCCAGGGCACCGTCACAATCACCGGCACCGTCCCCGGCCACCGCTACACCGTGAACTTCCTCTCCTTCCGTCTCTGGGAGGAGATCTCGATGTACAACCACCTCACGAACAACTGGGGCGACCGCGAGCACCTCGCCGCCGTCGACCCGATGCAGCCGGCCGTGCAGAAAGTGCTGCTGGCGTTTTTGGAGAAGTGGCTGCGCGAGCATCCGGATACGCGCGTCGTGCGTTTCACGTCGATGTTCTACAACTTCTCGTGGTTCTGGGGCGCGGACCGCACCACGCTGCGCGATGTCTATTCCGACTGGGCCGACTACGCCATGACCGTCAGCCCGCGCGCGCTGAAGCTCTTCGAGAAAAAGCACGGCTACCGGCTCACGTCCGAGGACTTCGTCAACGGCGGGCTCTACAACTCCACGCACAACGCCCCGTCGCGCCGTTACCGCGACTACATGGCGTTCATGCACGACTTCGTCATCGCCTTCGGCCGACAGTGCATCGACCTGGTGCACCGCCACCAGAAGCTCGCCTACGTCTTCTACGACGACCACTGGGTCGGCGTGGAGCCGAGCAGCCCGCGCTTTAAGGAGTTCGGCTTCGACGGGCTCATCAAGTGCGTGTTCAACGCCTTCGAGGTCCGCCTCTGCGCGCACTCGACCGGCGCGAAAACGCGCGAGCTCCGCCTGCACCCGTACCTGTTCCCGACCGGACTCAAGGGCGAGCCGACCTTCAAGACCGGCGGCAACCCGACGCTCGACGCCAAGAATTTCTGGATCGACGCGCGTCGCGGCCTCGTGCGCGCGCCCATCGACCGCATCGGCCTCGGCGGCTACCTGTCGCTCGTGGAGCCGTTCCCTGATTTCCAGGATTACATCGCGGGACTCGCGAAGGAGTTCCGTCTGCTCAAATCCTTTCACGCCGGCGACCAGCCGTGGTGCGCACCGTTCAAGGTCGCCGTGCTCACGGCGTGGGGCGATTTGCGCGCCTGGACCTGTTCCGGGCACTTCACGCCGGGCGTGCCGCTCTATGATGTGCTCGAGTCGCTGGCGGGACTGCCGCTCGACGTGCAGTTCATCAGCTTCGACGATCTCGTGGCCAAGGGCGTGCCGAAAGGCGTGAAAACCATCATCAACTGCGGCCGCGCCGGCTCGGCGTGGAGCGGCGGACACTATTGGAGCGACCCGCGCGTCGAGGCCATCCTCACGGGCTTCGTGCAAAAGGGCGGGGGCCTCGTCGGCATCGGCGAACCCAGTGCGCTGCCGCAACCCGGCCAGCACTTCCGCCTCGCCCGCGTGTTCGGACTCGACCGCGACACCGGCGACCGCGTGGCCAACGGCAAATACAAGTTCACGCCGGCCGCGGCCCCGCACTTCATCACGGCCGACGTCACCGCGCCGCTCGACCTCGGCAAGGAGACCGACGGCATCTTCGTCTTCGATGGCACCACGCAGGTGCTCGCCGAGCGCGAAGGCTCGCCGCGCCTCGCCACCCACGCCTGCGGCCGCGGCCGGAGCGTCTACCTGAGCGGTTTCAAGTTTACCTTCGAAAACACCCGGCTGTTGCATCGCGCCCTCTTCTGGGCCGCGTCGCAGGACGCCGCGTGGGGCGCCTGGCAGGCGGCCAACGTGAAGACCGAGGCGACGTACTTCGCCAAGGCCGGGAAGCTCGTCGTTATCAACAACGCCGGCACCGACGAGTCCACCACCGTCACGCTCGCCGACGGCCGGAAGACGAAATCCGTGCAGGTCCCCGCGCACGGCATCCAGATCCTGGACGTCTGACGATCGGCCAGGTGGGCCCGCGTCCCGGCGGGCCCTCGCTCGGGCTCAACGCACCGCCGGTGCGGGCGGCAGCTCGAAGCGCCTGATTTCGCCGACGATGAAGACGAAGCTGACCACGGCGAGCAGCGCGTGGGCGCCGACGTAGACCAGGGCGCCGTTGAACGAACCGGTCTGGCTGAGGATGTAGCCGATCACGATCGGGGTGACGATGCCCGCGATGTTGCCAAAGGTGTTGAACAGGCCGCCGGCCAGGCCCGTCGCCTCGCGCGGGGCCACGTCGGCCATCACCGCCCAGCCGAGCGCGCCGACGCCCTTGCCGAAAAACGCGAGACTCATGCAGAAGATCACCGCCCACTGGGTGTCCACGTAGTTGCAGGCCACGATGGTGGTGGAGAGGAGCAGCCCCGCGACGATCGGGATCTTGCGGGCGGTGCTGAGCGGCACCCCCTGGCGGAGCAGGCGGTCCGAGACCCAGCCACCGAGGAGGCCGCCGATGAAGCCGCACAAGGCGGGCAGGGTGGCGACGAAGCCGACCTTGAGAATCGTCATGCCCTTGTCCTTCACGAGGTAGATGGGAAACCAGGTCAGGAAGAACCAGGTGAGCACGTTGATGCAGTATTGGCCGAGAAAGATGCCGAGCAGCATCCGGTTCTTCAGCAGCTCCCACAACAGGCCCGGACGTGCGGGCGCGGCCGCCCGTCCCGGCTGGTCAAGGTCCACGAGTCCGCCGCCGCGCCGGATATGGTCGATCTCCGCCGCGTTGGCGCGCGGGTGTTCGCGGGGGTTGTGGATGAGACGGTTCCAGAACAGGCCGAAGACGATGCCGGCCGCGCCCATGACCCAGAACACCGCCTGCCAACCGAAGTGGTGGGCGATGGTGCCCATGATGGGATAGAAGAGCACGGTCGAGAAATACTGCGCGGAGTTGAAGATCGCGGAGGCCAGGCCGCGCTCGGCCGCCGGGAACCACGCGGCGACGAGCCGGCTGTTGGCGGGGAACGACGGGGCCTCGGCCGCGCCGAGCAGGTAACGCAACCCGAAGAGACTGCCGATGGCGACCCGCGCCGAGCCGAGGACGCCGACGAATCCCTGCGCCAGCGTGAAGAGCGACCAGCTGAGGATGCTCCAGCGGTAAACCCGCTTCGATCCCAGCCGGTCGAGCAGCCAGCCGCCGGGAATCTGCAGGGCGACGTAGGTCAGCGAAAAGGCCGAGAGGAGGTAACCCAAGACCACCGGATCCAGTTGAAATTCCCGCGACAGATCGGTGCCGACAATGGAGAGCGTCGCCCGGTCCGCATAGTTCAGCGTCGTGACCAGAAAGAGCACGAAGATGATGCCATGACGGGCCCGCGTGGGACGCGTCTCGGTCGGCGTGGGGGCGGGGATCATGCGAGGGGTGCGCTGATCGGGTGACTACTGCGGGCCGAGGGGCTTCATCAACGCGGCCAGCTTTGCCGTTTCCTCCGGGGCAAGGTCGGTCAGCGGCGGCCGAGCGGGTCCGGCGTCATGGCCGGCGAGGCGGGCGCCGGCCTTGATGATGCTGACCGCGTAGCCGGGCTTGCGGTTGCGGATCTCAAGGTAGGGCAGAAAAAAGGTGTCGAGCAGGTGGTTGATCGTCGGCTGGTCGTCCGCCGCGACCGCGCGATAGAAGTCCATCGCGGTCTTCGGGATGAAATTGAACACGGCCGACGAGTAGACGGGCACGCCCATGGCGCGGTACGCGGCCGCATAGACCTCCGCCGTGGGCAGGCCGCCGAGATAGGAGAGGCGGTCGCCGAGCCGGCGCCGGATCGAGACCATCAGCTCGATGTCCCCGATGCCGTCCTTGAAACCGATGAGGTTGGGACAACGGTCCGCCAGCTGCGCGAGCGCGGCCGGTTGCAGGCGGCAGGCGCCGCGGTTGTACACGATCACGCCCAGCCGCACGGCGCGGCACACCGCCTCGACATGGGCGACGAGTCCCTCCTGGCCGGCCTCGGTGAGGTAGTGGGGCAGCAGGAGCACGCCCTGCGCACCGAGGCGCTCCGCTTCCTGCGCAAAGGTGATGGCCGTGCGCGTCGGGCCGCCGGCGCCGGCGATGATCGGCACGCGTCCCTGACAGGTTTGCACCGCCGTGCCGACGACCGCCGTGTAATCCTGCGGGGTCAGCGAGAAAAATTCTCCCGTGCCGCCCGCGGCGAACAACACGGTCGCACCATACGGCATGAGCCACTCGAGGCGGCGCGCGTAGGTGTCCGGACGAAAGTCGCCCGCCGCGTCGAAATCGGTGATGGGGAAGGAAAGCAGCCCGGAGGAGACCGTGCGCTTGAGGTCGGTTGGTTGCATGGGTGGGGTGGGGCCGGGCGGGGGCTCGGACGGAGATTTGCCCGTGGCCGACGTTTTTAAATGACGAGCGTGCAATTACGAGTAGTTTGTCGGGCATGTCCGCACCCCTTCCCCTCAGCAGCGTCGGTCGACTGCCGGCGCCGGATGACAATGTCGCCATTGCCATCCGCCGGCTCGAGGCCGGGACGCAGATCGAGATCGGCGGGAAGGTGCGCACCACCACCCACTGCATTCTGGAGGGACACCGTTTCGCCGTGCGCCCGATCGCGCCAGGTGCGGCGCTGTTGTCGTGGAGCCTGCCGTTCGGCCAGGCCCTCGCGCCGATCGCCCCCGGCGATTATGTGTGCAACCGGGCGATGATCGAGGCGCTCGCGGTGCGCCGTCTCGGCGTGCCGTTGCCGGAGGAACCCAACTTTGCGGATCACCTCGTCCCCTACGTGCTCGACGAAGCGGCGATCCGCGCCGCCCCGCCCGTCGAGCCGGCGCCGGATCCGCGGACCTTTGAGGGCTACCGGCGGCCGGGCCGGCGCGGCACCGGCACGCGCAACACGATCGTCATCCTCGGCACCACCTCCCGCACGGCGGCGTTTGCGCGGCAGCTCACGGCGCGCCTGCAGCCGCTCGCCCGCGTGCATCCCTCGCTCGACGGGATCGTGGCCGTGGCCCACACCGAGGGCGGCGGGCCGGGCGAGCCCAACAACACCGCCGAGGTGCTGCGGGCGCTGGCGGGCTTCATGGTGCATCCCAATGTCGGGGCCGTGCTCGCCGTCGATTTCGGCACCGAGCCGATCACCAACCGGCGGCTGCGCGCCTACATGGAGGAGCACGGTTACCCGCTCGCGAGCGTGCCGCACGAGTTTCTCAGCCTCGGGGCGGGGCTGGCCGCCGGTCTCGCCACGGGCGAGGCGATCGTGCGGCGCTGGCTGCCCGAGGTGGCCGCGCAGCAACGCTCGCCCGAGCCGCTGTCCGGCCTGCGCATCGCGTTGCAGTGCGGGGGCTCGGACGCCTTTTCCGGCGTGTCGGGCAACCCGCTGGCCGGCGCGATCGTGCACGAACTCGTGCGGCATGGCGGCACCGGCGTGCTCTGCGAGACCGACGAACTTTCCGGCGCCGAGTCCTATGTCATGCGCAACATCCGCGACCTGGCCACCGCGCGGGCGGTGCTGGGCCACATCGCCGCCTTCCGCGAGCGGCTGTCCTGGCACGGCGTCACCCCGGAAGGCAATCCCTCCGGCGGCAACCGGTTCCGCGGGCTCTACAACATCACGCTCAAGTCGCTCGGGGCCGTCCACAAGAAGGACCCGCGCACGCGCATCGACCACGTCATCGACTACGCCGAGCCGCTCGGGGCGCCGGGATTCTATTTCATGAACAGCCCCGGCAACGACCTGGAGGGCATCGCCGGGCAGGTCGCCGCAGGGTGCAATCTCTTCCTCTTTGCCACGGGCAACGGCTCGATCACCAACTTCCCGTTCGTGCCCACGCTCAAGATCACGACGACCACGCGCCGCCACGAGCTGCTGGTCCACGAGATGGACATCAACGCCGGTCGCTACCTCGACGGTGAGCCGATGCCGGCGCTGGCGGCCGAGGCCTTCGACCTGGCCGTGGCCACCGCCTCGGGCCGGAAGACCAAGGGCGAACACGCCGGCCACAGCCAGGCCCAGCTCTGGCGCAACTGGCGGCAGACCGACGCCTCGCAACTCGCCGCCATCCGCGCGCGGCCGGTGCCCGACGGAAAACCGCTCCGCGCGGGAACCGCGTCGCCCGCCTCGGCCGCTGGCGGCGCGACGGAGCGCATCGGACTGGTGCTGCCCACGAGCATGTGTGCCGCGCAGATCGCTCGCCTGGCCGCCGAGCGCATGAACCGGGCCGGCACGGGCCTCGCGCAGGGAATCGACCGTTTTGTCGCGCTCACGCACTCCGAGGGCTGCGGCTTCGGTGGCGAGACGATGTACGCCACGCTGCACCGGACCTACCGCGGCTACGCGACCCACCCGAACGTGGCGGCGGCCCTCCTGCTGGAGCATGGCTGCGAAAAGATTCCCAACGATTCGATGCGCCGGGAATTCGAGCGCACGGGTCTGCCGCTGGACCGTTTCGGCTGGGCCAGCGTGCAGCTCGATGGCGGCATCGAGAAAGCGATCGCCAACATCCAGCAATGGTTCGGTGAGCGCCCGCCGGTGGCACCGGCCGGGCGCGCGGCAGAGCGGCGCCTGGGCTCGCTCGCCGTCGGCCTGTTGAGCGCGCCACCTCTGGATCCGGTGGTGGGGGCGGCTCTGGCGGGACTGGCGGCCGCCATTCTCGCGGAAGGCGGCACGGTGCTGCTGCCGGAAAGCGACGGCTTGCTCGCCCTGCCGGCCTTTCGCGAGGCCGTGCTCGCGGGCGCCACGCCGCGGGCGACCCTCGCCTATGGTCAGCCGTTCACCGCGCCCGGGCTGCACCTGGTGGCGACCGACAGCGACCACTGGGTCGAGAACGTGACCGGGATCGCGGCCTGCGGGGCCCACCTCATGGTCGGGGCCGTGGGCGACAGCCCGCAACAGGGACACCCGTTGATTCCGGTCTTGCAGATCGGGGGCCCGGCGTCCCGCGGACTGGTGGCGGCCGACGTGGATCTGATCATGGGCCACGAGCCCGCGGCCGGGCCGGACGGGCGCCTGGCCACGCTCGTGTTGGCCACGGCGCGAGGCGAGCATGTGCCGGCGGCGCAGGCCGGCGGATTCGTGGATTTCCAACTCTCCCGGGGCCTGCTCGGTGTGTCGACGTAGTCCGGATCCCGGCACGCGGGAGCATTTGCATCAGACGGCAAAACGCCGTCGAAACACAGAGGTCACGGAGAACAGGGAGTGGCGCTCGATCCTTGCTGGGCGGGAGCCGACCCACCTGCGAGCTGACTGAATGAGAGGAGATCGCTCGGCTTAAGCTTTCTCTTTTCGGATTCCTCCGGCCATTTTGTGGCCATGCCTTGCGCGGAATTCCGAATCAGACGACTTCCCGGTAGACGTCCTTGTGCGGGCGGGGGATCACGGCGGCGTTCACGAGCATGCCGGCGTCGGCGATGATCTTGCGGCCGGCTTCCACCGCGGTCTGCACGGAGGAAACGTCGCCGACCATGGTGACAAAGGCCTTGCCGCCGAGCGCCATGGCGACGCGCACCTCGAACAACTGCACCGCGGCGGCCTTGGCGCACGCGTCGGCGGCGCGGATGAGCGTGGCGACGTTGAAGGATTCCAAAATGCCGAGGGCCCCGTCCGGCGGAGCGACCGACGTGCGGCCCATCGCGGTGATGACGTCGGGATGAATGTTGGTGATGACGAAACTGTCGATCAGGCAGCCGTGGGCCGCCTCGCTGGCGGCGGCGATGGCGCTCTGCACGGCGGAAGGATCCCCGGCGGCCAGCACCATGTACTTGCCGGAGCAGATGGAACGCGACAGCACCAGCCGCACGTTGCCCGCCTTCAGCGCGGCGTCGGCCACGAGAAATCCGGCCACCACGCTGGAGAGTTCGACCATGCCAATGGATTTTTCAGTCATGATGGTTCAGGTGCGTTGCAGGGTGAGATGCGTGGAGGTGACGAGGGTGACGGTGCCGGCAAACGGCGCATGGATCATGGCGCCCAGCGCCTGGTCGGGAATCGCGCCCACGGCCTGGCCGGCGGTGACGGTTTCACCGGCGCGCACCAGCGGCGTGCACGCGGCCCCGGCACCCTGCTTGAGCGGGAGCACCACCTCGCGCGGCGTCACGGTGGTTTCCTCCCAGTGCGCCGGATGGTCGTACTGGGCGATGTTCAGCTTCTTCATCAGCGACTTGATCGGCAGGCGGCGGCCGTCGCGCATCGGGTGCACCTTCACGGTGGTCGGGCCCGACCATTTCACGTTGGCCTTCTTCATCTCCGCCTTGGACTGGTCGCAGGCCTCCTTGGGGAAGAGTTCCTCCGGGCAGGCGTACAGCGTGCAGAGCCCGCACGCGCAGCACATGGCCGCCCACTCGTTGAAGTGGGCCGCGCCGGTCGCGGTGAACGCGAGGCTGCGCATCACCTGGTGCGGCTCGACGGCGTAGCCGAGGAGGTAGCGCGGACACAGCTCGGTGCAATAGCGGCACTGGTCGCAGGCGGACTTGCCGATGGCGTTCTGGATCTTGGCCGGCTTGAGCTTGCGCTCGATCACATGGTGGTCGCGGGCCAGCACGATGAAGCCGCCCGTGGTCTTGGTCACGGGTCGGCCAAAGTCGTCGGTCGTCTCGCCCATCATCATGCCGCCGATGGCCATGACCGGGTCGGCGACGGTCGCCCCGCCGGCGGCGGCGAGGCAGTCGCGTAACGTGGTGCCGAGCGGCACCGTGATGGTCTTGGGCTCCCGCACGGCGCCGGCGATCGTGAGGGTCTTGGTCGTCACGACGCGGCCCTCGGCGGCCGCGGCCACGTTTACGAAGGTCTCCACGTTGCAGCACACGACACCCACGTTCAGCGGAATCCCTCCGGGCGGGATCAGGCGGCCGGTGACCTCGTAGACGAGGTCGAATTCGTCCCCGGTCGGATAAAAATCGCCGAGCTGCTTCACCGTCACGGCGGTGCCCTGGCAGGCGGACTCGACCGCTTGCACGGCGTGCTTGTTCTTGGCCTTGATGCCCACGACACCCCGCGTGGCGCCGACGGCCTCCATCGCGAGTTGCATGCCCCTGATCAATTCCTGGGCCTGGCGCTCCATGACGGCGGCGTCCTTGTGCAGCAGCGGCTCGCACTCGGCACCGTTGGCGATGACCGTGTCGGCCTTGCCGGCCAGCTTGACGTGGGTGGGGAAGCCCCCGCCTCCGGCGCCGACCACGCCCGCCTGTCTGACCTGTTCAACAAGCGTCATGAGACGAGCCTCGTGGTCTGGGCCGGCGCACCCGCGATGACGACCTCCAGTCCCCGGGCCCGCAGGCTCGCCACGAGGTCGGCCGGAGCGGCCGCGTCCGTGACGATCACGTCCACGTCGGAAAAGTCCGCGAGGAAGAAGGTCGAGCGCCGGCCGAACTTCGTGTGGTCGATGCAAAAGATCACCTTGGCCGCGCCGGCGATCATGGCGCGCTGGATGTCGACGATCAGCGCGTGCGAGTTGTAGATGCCGTCCTCCGCGATGCCGCTGGCGCTGAGGATCGCCACGTCCACGTGCATGCGGGAAAAGGTCTCCACCGCGTGCGGCCCGACGAGCACGCCGAGGCGCGGATAGATGACGCCGCCGGACAGATGCACCTCGTGCCGGTTGGAGGCGGAGAACAGGTTGGCGACGGGCAGCGAGTTGGTGATGATCTGCGCGACCTTGTCGCCGAGCTGCTTCGCTACGTGGAAACAGGTCGTGCCGCTGTCGATGATCACGTTCTGACCGGGCTCGATGAGCGCCGCGCAGGCCTCGCCGATCAGGTCCTTCTCGCCGATCTGGTGGGTGTCGCGCACATTGAACACGAACTCATCGGACTTGGGCTGCTGCAGGGTGCGGGCGCCGCCGTGCGTGCGGCGGACGGGACTGCGGGTTTCCAAGGCCGCCAAATCGCGCCGGACCGTGGAAACCGACACGCCCACATGCTGGGAAAGCTCCTCAAGTGATGCGAATTCAGCCTTTTGCAGGTAGGCTTCGATCTTTGATTGGCGTTCTTCAGCTTGCATGAACCGGAGAAGGATGGAAGATTTTGGAAGATATTGCAATCTTTCCGTTGACTAATTGGTAGATAATTGGCGTAAGTTGCCTGATTCGTCGTCCTACCCCCTCATGTCCTTACCTCCGCCATCCCCCCACCGCGTCGAGATTGAGCACCTTGTGCGGCGGTCGATTTATCAGCGGTTGGGGAAAACCCCGCCCCGCACGGCCCTCGCGCCGAATCCTCTTTTGGTGAACATCAGTGCGCGGCACTGCCACCTCACGCCGGAGGCCGTCGAGGCCCTCTTCGGCAAGGGAGCCAAGCTCACGCCGATGAAGTGGCTGTATCAGAAGGACCAGTTTGCCGCCAAGGAAACGGTCACGCTGGTCGGGCCGCGCAGCCGCGTCATTTCCAATCTCCGCATCCTCGGTCCGTGCCGCTCGCTCAACCAGGTCGAGCTCGCGCTGACCGACTCGATCGCGCTGGGCTTCGAGGCGCCGATCCGCTTTTCCGGCACCATCGCCGGCACGCCCGGTTGCATGCTGATGGGTCCGAAGGGCTTTTTTGAAATGAAGGAGGGCGTCATCCGCGCCGCTCCGCACGTGCACATGCACCCCGACGACGCGGCGTTCTACGGCGTGAAGGCCGGCGAATTCATGCGCCTGCGCGTGGGCGGTCCCTGCGCCACCACCTTCGACCGTCTGCTCGTGCGCGTCGACCCCGAGTTCAAGCTCGAGGTGCACATCGACACCGACGAGGGCAACGCCTGCGCCCTCCAGCCCGGCACCCCGGTCGAGCTGCTCAAATAATTTATTCCCGTCCCTCCCCCTCAACCCAACAACATTATGAGTGATTCCATCGGCATGGTAGAAACCAAGGGCTATGTAGGCAGCGTCGAAGCCAGCGACGCCATGGTCAAAGCAGCGAACGTCACCCTCGTTCGCCAGGTCCAGATCGGCGGCGGTCTTGTCACCGTCGTCTGCAAGGGCGACGTCGGCAGCGTCAAAGCCGCCGTCGAAGCCGGCTCCGAAGCCGCGAAACGCGTCGGCGAGCTCGTCTGCTCCCACGTCATCGCCCGCCCCCACAACGAACTCGTCCGCGCAGTCGGACTCTAACCCACCTCAACCCCCTTCTTTATGGCTATCCAAGAAGCAGTCGGAATGATCGAAACCAAAGGTTTCTGCGCGCTTCTCGAAGCGGCGGACGCGGCTCTCAAGGCCGCCAGTGTCACCATGACGGGCTATGAAGCCGTCGGCAGCGGATACGTGTGCGCTTTTTTCCGGGGCGATGTCGCCGCGATCAAGGCCGCCGTCGATGCCGGCGCTGAAGCCGCCTCCAAGGTCGGCGAAGTCGTCGCCGTCCAGGTGATCCCGCGCCCGCACGAGGAACTCGCCGGTCTCGGCAAGTGGCTCGTCCAACCCTCAGCCTAACGCTCCCGTTGTTCTGGGCCAGGCGAACCTTCCTTCGGGAATTCGCCTGGCGCGCGGCCTCCCTGATCCGTCCGGATCCCGCGTGGCCCGCAGAACGACCCCGCCCGTCGGCATGAACATCCTCGTCGCCAACCTCGGCTCCACCTCCTTCAAGTTCCGTCTGTTTCGCTTCGACGGGGCGGGGGAGGCGTCGTTGCTGGCCAAGGGCGGCTACGAACGCGTGACCGATTACGGCCGCGCGATCGATGACTGCCTCGCCGAGCTCAAGACCGCCGGCCACGTGCAGTCGGCCGCCGACCTCCACGGGGTCGGGTTCAAGACCGTCCTCGGCCGCGACCTCACCGGTTGCGTGCCCGCCGACGAACGGGCCATCGCCGCGCTCGAGGGCTTTCGCGAGATCGCCCCGGCGCACAACCCGCCCTACGCGACCGGCATCCGCCGCTTCCGGGAAAAACTCCCGGGCGTGCCGCTCTTCGCGCTCTTTGAAACGGCCTTCTATCAGTGGATGGCCGACGCCGCGACCCGTTACGCCGTGCCCGAGGCCTGGTACCAGGCCGGCGTGCGCCGCTACGGTTTTCATGGCGCGTCCCACAAGTTCGTCGCCGAGCGCTCTGCCGAGCTCCTCGGCCGCGACGACATCGCCGCGCGCGTGCGCGGTCTCTATTCGGCCGGTCCGGTCCCGGTCGCGCCCGGCGCGCGCCCGCTGCGGATCATTTCTTGCCATCTCGGCGGCAGCAGCTCCGTCACCGGCATCCGCGACGGTGTCGCCATCGGCACCAGCATGGGCCTCAGCCCGCAGTCCGGTCTGCCGCAGAACAACCGCGTCGGTGACCTCGATTCCGCCGCCGTGCCCTTTGTCATGAAGACGCTCAATCTGCCCCTCGCCGAGGTCGAGCGCCAGATGACCAAGGAAAGCGGCCTGCTCGGGCTCTCCGGCGTCAGCAATGACCTGCGCGACATCCTCGCGGCCGCCGCCGAGGGCAACGCCCGCGCTCAGCTCGCGCTCGACGTGCTCGTGGATTCGACGCGCCACTGGATCGGCGCCTTCTTCCTCGCGCTCAACGGCGCCGACGCCCTCGTCTTCACCGCCGGCATCGGCGAGAACAATCCCGGCCTCCGCGCCGCCCTCTGCGCCGATCTCGACCAGCTGGGCCTCGTGGTCGATCCCGCCAAGAACGCCGCCCTGCGCGGCGAGGGCGAGATCACCGCCGCCGGCTCCCGCGTCCGCATCTTCGTCATCCCGGCCAACGAGGAACTCGTCGTGGCCCGCGAGACGCACCGCCAGCTCACCGCGACTCCCGCCCGCTGATTTTCCCTGACTCTTTTCAACCGCAACCCTCCCAACCCAATCCATCATGTCATCCAAAGCCATCGGTCTCATTGAAACCCGGGGTCTCACGACTCTCGTCACCGCCGTCGACGCCATGCTCAAGTCCGCCAACGTCACGCTCGCCGGCCCCATGAAGCAGGTCGGCAACGCCCTCGTCACCGCCGTGGTGATCGGCGATGTCGCCGCCGTCAAGGCCGCCACCGACGCCGGTGCCCAGGCCGCCCGCGCCATCGGCGAGGTCGTCAGCGTGCAGGTCATCCCGCGCCCGCATGACGACGTCGCCCTCGTGCTTCCGAAGGCCCCCGTCGCCGCCAAGAAATAACCCTGCGGGGCGCCGCCCGCCGGCGCGCCGTTCCCCCAACCTCCACCCTTCCTCCCCATGTTTATCGCGCGCGTAATCGGCTCGGTCGTCTCCACCAAGAAGGACGAGGCGATGAAGGGCCGCAAACTCGTGGTGCTCCGCCCCCTCCTCGTGGACGAGGCCAAGCCCACGCAGTTCCGCCCCGGTGCCAACACCGTCGTCGCGATCGACACCCTCGGGGCCGGTCTCGATGAAGTGGTCCTCTTCTGCCAGGGCAGCTCCGCCCGCCAGGCCACCGGCATGAAGACGCTGCCCGTCGACGCCGTCGTCGTCGGCATCGTCGATACCGTCGAGGTCCTGAACAAGAAGATCTATCCCGAGCCGAAATAGGCCACCCCCTGAACCTCCATGAGCTCCCTGCAACTTGATGAACAAGCCATCCGCGCGGTGGTCGAGGACGTGATGCGGAACCTCGGCCGCTCGCCGGTCCTGTCACCCGCCCCGGCCCCGACCGCGCCCGCCGCGAAACCCGTCGCCGCCCCGTCCCGCGGGGGCCGCCGTTTCGGCGTGTTCGCCGACGTCAAGGACGCCTGCGCCGCGGCGCACGATGCGTTCGAGCAGCTCAAGGAAAAGGGCGTCGCCGGCCGCGCCAAGGTCATCGAGATCGTCAAGGAAATGGTCACCGCCAAGGCGGTCGAGTGGGGGAAGTTCGAGTTCGAGGAGACCAAGATCGGCCGCCTTGAGCACAAGATCGAGAAGCTCCAGATCGTGAAGCTGGTCCCGGGCGTCGAGTGGATCAAACCCTACGGCCTCAGCGGCGACCACGGCATCACGATGGAGGAGCACACGCCCTTCGGCGTCGTCGGCGCCATTCTGCCCGTCACGCATTCCGTGCCCACGCTCAGCGGCAACATCATCAACATCGTCGCCGCCGGCAATGCCGTGGTCTTCAACCCGCATCCGGGTGGCGCGCGCTCCGCCGCCCTGGCCGTCCGGGCTTACAACGAGGCCATCTTCGCCGCGCTCGGCATCGAGAATCTCGTCTGCACCGTCGAGCAGCCGACCATCGAGTCCTTCAACGCGCTGACGCAGAATCCCTACATCAATCTCCTCTGCATCACGGGCGGCCCGGCCGTCGTGAATGCCGCCATGAAGTCCGGCAAGCGCGCCATTTGCGCCGGTCCGGGCAACCCACCCGTCCTCGTCGACGGCACCGGCTGCCTCAAGAAGGCCGCGCGCGACGTCATCCAGGGCGGCGCCTACGACAACAATCTCCTCTGCATCGGCGAGAAACAGGTGTTCGTCCTCGAGCAGTTCGCCGGCAAGCTCATGGAAGGCCTCAAGGCCGGCGGCGCCGCGCAGCTCAACGCCGCGCAGCTCGCCAAGCTCACCGCCGCCGCCTTCACCACCTCCAAGGATGCGGGCGGCTGCTCGCACGCCGTCCTCAACCGCAAGCTCGTGGGCGTCGACGCCAGCGTGCTCGCCCAGCATGCCGGGGCCTCGGTCGCCGCCGACACGCCGCTGCTCTTCGCCGAGACCGATCTCGACCATCCTTTCGTGATGGAGGAGCAGATGATGCCCATGGTTCCTGTCGTCCGCGTGAAGGACATCGACCAGGCCATCGAGTACGCCCTCAAGTCCGAGCACGGCTACAAGCACTCCGCCATCATCCATTCGCTCAATGTCGACCACATGACGCAGATGGCCCGCGCGCTCGACACCACGCTCTTCGTCAAGAACGGCCCGTCCGTCGCCGGTCTCGGCCTCGGCGGCGAGGGCTACCTCAGCTACTCCATCGCCACCACCACCGGCGAGGGCATCACCAACCCGGCCACCTTCACCCGCACCCGCCGCTGCGTGATGGTCGACAACTTGCGGATATACTGAGCTCCGCACCCGCCGCCCCCTCTCTCCTCAACCCATGTTCATCGCGCGCATCGACGGAGTGATCGTCTCGACCATCTGCCATCCCAGCATGGCCGGCTGTCGCTCGGTCATCGTCCAGCCGCTCGACGAACAGGGTCGCGCCGAGGGTGCGCCCGTGCTGGCGATCGATCCGCTCGGCGCCGGGCAGCACCAGCGCGTGCTGGTCTCCACCGACGGTTCGCACACGCGCAACCACGTGTCGGACCAGAAATCCCCGCTCCGCAACATCATCATGGGCATCGTCGACGAGCCCGTGCCGGCGACCGCCTGACCATGCGCCTCGGACACGTCATCGGCCGCCTCACGCTCTCCAAGCAGGACCCCGCCTACCACGGCGGCCGCTTCATGCTGGTGCAGCCGTTCGCCGCCGCGCAGTTCGCCGGTGCCCCCATGACGCCCCTCGCGGCCGGCAACACCGTGGTGGTGTACGACAACCTCGGCGCCGGTCCGGGCGACACCATCGGTTTCACCGAGGGCGCCGAAGCCTCCGCTCCTTTCGATCAACCCACCCCCGTCGATGCGTTCAACGCCGCCATCGTCGACACGATTTTCTACAACCCGCCCTCCGCCTAATCCCTTCCCAACATGTCCAACGTCATTACCGCCCGTGAAGCCGAGGAAATGCTCCGCAAAGGTGAAAAGCCGCCCGCCGGCGCCATCCTCACGCCCTCCGCCCGCGACGTGTTCAGCGGCCTGCTGAAACCCGCCTTCAGCGCCGCCAAAGCCGGCCCCGCCGCCGCGCCGGGCAAGGCGTCCGCCCCCAGCATCCCCGACTACGAGTTCAAGTGGACGCCCGGCAGCGATCCCAAGACGCCCGCCGAGATCGAGCGCTTCTTCAACTCGCCCGCCCTCCACGTCCTCAAGGAGCGCATCTGCGACATGGGCCGCCGGCTCTGGCAGCGCGACTACACCGACGGCAACGGCGGCAACATCACCATCCGCGTCGGCGACAACCTCGCCCTCTGCACGCCGACCCTCATCTGCAAGGGCTTCATGAAACCTGAGGACATGTGCCTTGTGGACCTCGACGGCAACCAGCTCGCCGGCACCCGCGTGCGCACCAGCGAGGCCAAGACGCACTTCGGCATCATGAAGCGCCAGCCCAACGCCAAGTCCTGCGTGCACGCCCACCCGCCGCACGCGACCGCCTTCGCCATCGCCAACGTCGACATCCCGTCCTGCCTCATCCCCGAGGCCGAGGTGTTCCTCGGCAAGATCGGCGTCGCCAAGTACCAGACCCCCGGCACCCCGGCCAACGCCGACGAGGTCGGTGAGGTCGGCAAGACCCACCAGGCCGTGCTCATGCAGAACCACGGCGTCATCGTCTGGGGCAAGGACGTCGAGGACGCTTACTGGAAGATGGAGAACATCGACTCCTACTGCCGCACCGTCTGGATCGCGGCCGGTCTCGGCGGCGGTCTGCACCGCTTCACCGGCGGCCAGGCCAAGGAACTCATCGACCTGCGCCAGAAACTCGGCATGCCCGACCCGCGCGCCGGCCTCAAGGAATGCGAACTCTGCGACAGCGCCGATTTCCGTCCGGGCGCCTCCAACGCGGCTCCGTCCCGCCCTGCCGCCTCCGAAGCTGCCGACCCCGCCGTCGAGGCCGTCGTCCGGCAGATCACCGAGCAGATCATGAAACAGCTCTCCGCCGCGAAGTAACCGCCCGGTCACCGCTCACTGCTCACCGCTCACCGCTTACCGCTTACCGCTTACTGCCTAAGCTCACTCTCATGAAAGTCTCCATCATCGGCGGCGGCGGCCGCGTCGGCTCCAACGCCGCCTTCGCCCTCCAGTGCGCCGGGCTGGTTTCCGAGATCCAGATCCTCGACGCCAACGCCGACATGGCCGAGGGCGAGGCCCTCGATCTCCTGCACGGCTCCGCCTCCATCGCCGACCAGCGCATCTACGCGGGCGACTACGCCCGCGCTAAGGACAGCGACATCTTCGTCATCACCGCCGGCCTGCGCCGCAAGCCCGACGAGTCGCGGCTCGACCTGATCAACCGCAACGTCGCGCTCTTCTCGGGCATCCTCGACAGCATCATCCAGGCGGGCTTCCGCAAGGACGCGCTCATCTTCGTCGTCTCCAACCCGGTCGACATCCTCACCCAGCTCGCCGCCACCAAGCTCGGCCTGCCGTGGTCGCAGGTGCTCGGTCTCGGCACGATGCTCGACACCGCCCGCTTCCGTTCGCTCATCGCGCAGGAACTCAGCCTCGCCGCGACGCAGGTGAAGGCCCTCATCCTCGGCGAGCACGGCGACTCCATGTTCCCCGTCTGGTCCTCGGCCACCTACGCCGGTCTGCCGCTCGTCAAGGTGCCCGGCTGCACGCCCACCTTCCAGACCCAGATCTTCGAACGCACCAAGGGCAGCGGCGCCGAGGTCATCCGCCGCAAGGGCGGTGCCGGCTGGGCCGTCGGTCTCACCATCGCGGAGGTGGTGCACTGCATCACCCTCGACCGCCGTCAGGTGCTGCCGGTCTCCACCGTCCAACAGGGCGCCTACGGCCTCAAGGGCGTGGCGATCAGCGTTCCCACCGTCGTCGGCCGCGCCGGCGCTCTCTCCCATGTGCAGGTTGAACTGTGGCCGAAGGAGCAGCAGGCGCTCCAGGCCTCCGCCCGGGCGTTGCAGGCAACGTTCGCCAAGGTGAAAGGCGCCTGAAGCATGCGGCGGCCTTTCCTGCAGGTTACCTCGGCCTGGCCCGGTCCGCCTGCGGATGAACCGACGCGCGTCGAGGAACGTTGTCGCCTCGGCGGTCGCCCCCGCCCAAGCTGGACCGTCCCAGGGACGTCAGGCCGGGCCCGGACACCTTCCACGCCATGAACCATTACCTCCACGTAAATTACCTTTGGGATGAGGCCAAGGCCGCGTCTCTCGATCCTGTCGGCCGGCTCATCTACCGGTCGAACCTGCTCGGCAGCGACCAGCGCATCACCAACACCGGCGGCGGCAACACGTCGTCCAAGATCACCGAGCAGGATCCGCTCAGCGGCGAGCCCACCGAGGTGCTCTGGGTCAAGGGCTCCGGTGGCGACCTGCGCACAAGCACCCGCGAGAACTTCTCCTCCCTCTACCAGCAGAAGCTGATCGGCCTGCAGAAGATCTACGCCGCGCGCCCCGACAAGGGCCTGAAGTCGCAGGCGGAGGATGACATGGTGGGGATGTTCACCCACGCGACCTTCAATCTCAACCCGCGCGCGTCCTCGATCGACACGACGTTGCACTCGTTTTTGCCCGGCAAGCATGTGGACCACATGCACCCCAACGCGATCATCGCCATCGCCGCGTCCGCCAACTGCGAGCAGCTGACCCGGAAGATCTTTGGTGGTGACATGGCCTACGTGCCGTGGATGCGTCCCGGCTTCGAGCTCGGCCTCGCGATGCAAAAGATTTCCCGGGACAACCCGAAGGTGAAGGCCATCATGATGGGCCAGCACGGCTTCATCTCATGGGACGACGACGACAAGGCCTGCTACACCTGGACGCTCGACTGCATCGAGAAGGCCTCCGCCTACATCGAGCAGCAGTACGCCGCCAAGGGCGGCGACGCGACGGCCTTCGGCGGGCCGAAATATCAGAGCCTCGACGAGGCCCGGCGGTCGGCGGTCCTCGCGGGCATCCTGCCCTGGCTCCGCGGCCAGGTCAGCCAGCAACGCCGCTTCATCGGCACCGTGCAGGATGACGCCAAGATCCTCCGCTTCGTGAATTCCCAGGACGCCGCCCGCCTCGCCGAACTCGGCACGAGCTGCCCCGACCATTTCCTCCGCACGAAGATCAAGCCGCTTTACGTGGACTGGAATCCGCAGACCGAGGACGCCGCCGCCCTCAAGGCCAAGCTGGCCGCCGGGCTCGCCGCCTACCGGAAGGACTACGCCGCGTATTACGCGAAGTGCAAACACGCCAACTCGCCGGCGATGCGCGATCCGAACCCGACCGTCGTGCTCATCCCCGGCGTCGGCATGGTCGCGTGGGGCAAGGACAAGTCCGAGTCCCGCGTCACCGCCGAATTCTACAACTGCGCCGTCGAGGTCATGCGCGGGGCGGAGGCGATCGACCGGTACATCGCCCTCCCGCAGCAGGAAGCCTTCGACATCGAGTACTGGCTCCTCGAGGAGGCCAAGCTCAAGCGCATGCCGGCGGAAAAGGAACTCGCCCGCCAGGTGGTCATCGTCATCGGCGCCGGTTCCGGCATCGGCAAGGAAACCGCCCACCGCCTCGTCAAGGAAGGCGCGCACCTTGTCTGCGTCGATCTCAACGAGGCCGCCGCCCTGGCCACCGCCAGGGAAATCACCGACCGGTATGGCGTTGGCATTGGCGTCGCGGGCACCGGGCTCTCCGCCTGCGGTCCGGCCCTCGGTCTCGCCGCCAACATCACCGACCGCGCCAGCATCCGCAGGATGCTTGACCAGGTTGCGCTCGCCTATGGCGGCTTCGACTCGATCTGCGTGACGGCGGGCATCTTCGTGCCGACCGACACGACCGGCCACATCCCGGATGACAAATGGGCGCTCACGTTCTCGATCAACGTTACTGGCAGCTATCTGGTTGGCGACGAAGCGGCCAAGACGTGGACCGAGCAGGGCCTGCGCGGCAACCTCGTGCTCACGACCTCGGCCAACGCCACCGTCGCGAAGAAGGGTTCCGTCGCCTACGATGCTTCGAAGGCCGCCGCCAACCACCTGGTCGGCGAGATGGCCATCGAACTCGCCCCGCTCGTCCGCGTCAACGCCGTGGCCCCGGCCACCGTCGTGCAGGGCAGCGCGATGTTTCCCCGCGACCGCGTCATCGGTTCCCTCGCCAAGTATAACATTCCGTTCAACGAGACTGAGGAGACCGCTTCCCTTGTCACCAAGCTGGCGCAGTTCTATGCCGATCGCACGCTCACGAAGACACCGATCACGCCGGCCGACCAGGCGGAGGCCTATTTCCTCCTCGTCAGCAACCGCCTGAGCAAGACCACCGGCCAGGTCATCGCCGTCGACGGCGGTCTCCACGAGGCATTCCTGCGCTGAGCGGAGAAACGCAAAACTCCAAAGATCCAAAACGCCCAATGCCAAACAAACGCCAAAGACTGGATGACCAAACGGGAGGCTCCTCTCGTGAGTCTTGCCGGTTGGGATTTGTTTGGCGTTTGGCCATTGGCGTTTTTGATGTACACTCTCACCCGCGTCTGAACGGCTGATCCCACAACCTCGCTCCGCTTCCCCTCGCATGCCAAAGCCAATCCATTGCGCCGCCGTTGATCTCGGCGCCACCAGCGGCCGGGTCATCCTCGGCACCTGGGCGAAGGACCGCCTGCAACTGCAGGAGGTTCACCGCTTCCCCAACGCGTTCCGCTCCGTCAGCGGCCATGATTACTGGGACCTCCCCGGTCTGTGGCAGGAAGTGCAGGCCGGCCTGCGCGCCGCCGTCGCCGCGCTCCCGCGCGGAGCCACGCTGGCCTCGGTCGGTGTCGACACCTGGGGTGTCGACCACGTGCTGGTCAACGATGCCGGCCGCATCGTCTTCCCCACGCACGCCTATCGCGACAGCCGCACGCAGGCGGGGCTCAACCACCTCACCAACACCCGCGCCGCCCTCGAGCGCATCTACGCGGCCACCGGCATCCCGGCCGTCTTCTTCAACAGCTCGTTCCAGCTCGCCGAGACCCTCACGTCCTGCCCGGCGGTGGCCGACCTCGCGACGCGCTGCCTCTTCCTGCCCGACTATTTCAATTTCCTCCTCTCGGGCAAGATGGCCAACGGTCTCGCCATCGCCGGCACCTCCCAGCTCCTCGACGTGCATGGCACCGACTGGTCCCGCGTGGCGCTCGATTACTTCCGCGTGCCGCCCACCTGGCTCACGCCCCCGATCGCCTCGGGCACGAAACTGGGCCGGGTTCAGTCCGAGGTGGTGCGGATCGTCCCGGTACGCAAGGGATCGAAATCCCCCCTGGCCGAGACCCAGGTCATCGCCGTCCCCGGCCATGACACGACCTGCGCCTACGACGCCATGCCGGCGGCGGCGGACGGGGCCGACATTTTCCTGAGCTCCGGCACCTGGTCGCTGGTCGGCTTCGAGAGTGACACCCCGCTGCTCGGCCCCGCGGCGCTGGCCGCCCGCATCGCCAACGATCGCACGGGCAGGGGAGGGTACCGCCCGCTCGTCAACGTCATCGGCCTCTGGATGCTCGAGCAAACCCTCAAGGATTTCGCCAGCCGCCCCAAGAACGATCGGGAGTGGAAACAACTGATTGATGCGGCCGACCGCCTGCCGCTCCCCGCGCACGGCCTGGACATGGTCTTCGCCGAGTTCGGCAACCCGCCCTCGATGAAGGCGGCCATCGACGCCCAGCTCAAGCGGCGCAAACTACCCGTCCCCAAGAATCTCGCCGGCTACGTGCGGCTGATCTGCAGCTCGCTCGGCGAGGGTCACGCGATGGCCATCCGCGATTTCGAGAAACTCTCCGGCCGCACGTTCAAGCGCATCCTCATGGTCGGCGGCGGTTCCAAGAACCGTCTCCTCTGCCAGGCCACCGCCGACGCCACCGGCCTGCCCGTGCACTCCTTCGCGCTGGAAGGCTCCGTCGTCGGCAACCTCGCCAACCAGCTCATCGCCCTCCGGGCCGTGAAAAACCTCGCCACCTTCCGCGCCACCCTCGCGCGCGACCTCCAACAGACAATCTACCAACCGAAAAAATAGCCGGTTTCCCCGGTCGTTTTCCCAGACCCAAGATCCCAGACCCTAGACCCCAGAACCCAGACCCCACCCCTCTGGCTCCCCGCTCTCCGCTCCCTGCTCCCCGCTCACCCGCTCACACCTTCCTCCTCCCATGACCTGGCTCCACCCTCGCGACGAACTCGTCGCCACCATGCAGCGGATCTACCGCTACAAGATGACGACCACGTCGGGCGGCAACCTCTCGATTCTCGATCCGTCGGGTGACATCTGGATCACGCCATCGCGGGTGGACAAGGGCAGCTTGCAGCCATCGGACATCGTGCAGGTGCACGCCGACGGTTCCCGCAGCGGCCTGCATCCGCCGTCCTCGGAGTTTCCCTTTCACCGCGAGATCTACCGCCGCCGGCCCGACATCAAGGCCATCGTGCATGCCCATCCGGGTGCGCTCGTGGCGTTCTCCATCTGCCGGTTGCTCCCCGACACGCGCGTGCAGTCCCACGCCCACAGTGTCTGCGGCAAGATCGCCCTCGCGCCCTATGCCTGCCCGGGCACGGCCGAACTGGGGGAGAAGATCGCCGAGACCTTTGCCGCCGGCGCCGACTGCGTGCTCCTGGAAAACCACGGCGTGGTGATCGGCGGACGCGATCTGCATGAGGCCTTCCAGCGCTTCGAGACCTTTGAGTTTGTCGCCCAGACAATCATCAAGGCCCGCCAGCTCGGCGAACTCCAGGTGCTCGCCCCCGAACACCTCGGCGTGCAGACCATGCCGGCCTACGAGGAGCTGCCCGCCGCCGATGTCCCCAACCGCGAGAAGGAACTGCGCGGCGACCTCTGCCGCTTCCTCCACCGCGCCTATCAGCAGCGCCTGCTCATCAGCACGGCCGGCGCGTTTTCCGCGCGCCTCGATGCCGACCAGTTTCTGATCACCCCGCGCCGTCGCGACCGGCTGTCCGTCGAGGCCCCGGGCATCGTCCGCGCCACCCGCACCGCCTGCGAACGCGGCAAGTGCCCGAGCCGGGCCGCCCTCCTGCACGCCCTCATCTACGAGCGCCACCCCGAGGTCGGTGCGATCATCAACGCCCAGCCGGCCCACGCCTCGGCGTTCTGCATGACCGATGCGGCGCTGAGCACGCACACCATTCCCGAGAGCTACGTCGTCCTCAACAACGTCGAGCGCCTGCCCTTCGCGCGTATCGTCGAGGACGCCGATCGCATCGCCGCCGCGGTCTCCGTCGACCGCCGCCCCGTAATTCTCATCCAAAACGAGGGCGCCATCGTTCTCGGCCGCACCATCCTCGAGGCCTTCGACCGTCTCGAGGTCCTGGAAGCCACCACCGAGGCCCTCCTCCTCAGCCGCCCGCTCGGCCCCGTCGTCCCCATGCCCGAAGCCGCCATCGCCGAACTCAAAAAAGCCTTCAACGTCCCGTAACCTGTCCTTCGGCTTGAAACGACGCATCCATCAACACCCGCGCATCCCGCTGGATCCTGCGCCGCTCTCCCCTCCGCTCACCGCTCACTGCTCACCGCTCACTCCCCTCCCATGACCTCCAAACAAATCTCCGCCGCCTACAAGCTCGCCCGCCAGCGCTACGCCGATCTCGGCGTGGACACCGAGGCCGCCATCCGCAACGCGCTCCGCGTGCCCGTCTCCCTCCATTGCTGGCAGGCCGACGACGTGCGCGGTCTCGAGACCCCCAAGGACGGTCTCACCGGCGGCGGCATCATGTCGACCGGCGGCTATCCGGGTCGCGCCCGCAATGGTGACGAGATGCGCGCCGACCTCGACCAGGTGCTGAAACTCCTCCCCGGCAAGCAGCGCCTCAACCTCCACGCCTTCTACGCCGAGACCGGCGACCAGCACGTGGATCGCGACGAGCTCGAGCCGCAGCACTTCGCCCGCTGGCTCGGCTGGGCCAAGTCGCGCCGCGTCGGTCTCGACTTCAACCCGACCTACTTCGCCCACGAGATGGCCAACTCCGGCTACACGCTCTCCAGCGCCGATCCGGCCGTCCGCAAGTTCTGGATCCGCCACGGCCGCGCCTGCCGGCACATCGCCGAGAGCTTCGGCAAGACCCTCGGCTCGCCCGCCGTGCACAACCATTGGGTGCCGGACGGCGCCAAGGATGCCCCGGCCGACCGCTTCGCCCCGCGCGCGCGCCTCGCTGATTCCTACGATGCCATCTTCTCCGACCGGTCCGTGAACCGGAAGCTCTGTGTCGACGCCGTTGAGGGGAAGCTGTTCGGCATCGGCTCCGAGGAATACGTCGTCGGCTCGCAGGAGTTTTATTCCAACTACGCGCTCAGCCGCGACCTCGTGCTCTGTCTCGACCTCGGGCACTACCACCCGACGGAGTCCGTCGCCGACAAGGTTTCCGCCCACCTCCAGTTCCACGAGCGCCTGCTGCTGCACACCAGCCGCCCGATCCGCTGGGACTCCGACCACGTCGTCATCCTCGACGACGCCGTGCGCAACCTCTTCCTCGAGATCGCCCGCGGCGATGCGTGGGACCGCGTGTTCGTCGCCCTCGACTTCTTCGACGCCTCCATCAACCGCATCGCGGCCTACGTCGTCGGCACGCGCGCCACGCGCCAGGCCATCCTCGCGGGACTGCTCGATCCGTCCGCCACGCTGCAGGCCGCTGAGGCCTCCGGCCGCGGCCACGAACGCCTCGCCCTCATGGAACTCACCCGCGCGCTCCCCTGGGGCGCAGTCTGGGACGAGCTCTGCTCGCGCGAAGACGTCCCCGCCGGCGCCGACTGGCTCCAGGACGTCGCCCGCTACGAAAAGACCGTCACGTCGAAACGCGGCTGATATCCCGGCCGGAACACCCATCGTGAAAACTGAACATCAGGCATCTGCAGTCGTTGAACGCGACGATTCCGTCGCAGCCCCATTTCAAGATTAGCGATTTCACGATTCCTGATTTCAAGTTTCCTTCTCTGGCGCCCTGCTCTCCGCTCCCTGCTCCCCGCTCTCATGAACCTCTCCTCCCGCCAACTTCCCGGTGCCGACAAGCGCGTGCAGCTCATGGCCACGTGCATGTGCGATGCCTTTTATGCCGACACGGCGCGCGCGACGGTGGAGGTGCTCGAGTACCTCGGCTGCAAGATCGAGTTTCCCGAGGGCCAGACGTGCTGCGGCCAGCCCGCCTTCAACGGCGGTGACTGGAATGCCTCGCGTAAGGTCGTGCGCCACACGGTCCGCACCTTCGCCGGCGAACTGCCCGTGATCGTGCCTTCCGGCTCCTGCGCGGCCATGCTCTTCCACGGCGCCCTGCTCGAATTCGAGAAGGAGGCGGACCTTCCCGCGGTGCAGCAACTCGCGCACCGCACCTGGGAACTGGGCGACTTCATCGTCAACGGCCTCGGCGTGACGACCTGGCCCGGCCGCTACGACGGTGCCATCGCCTTCCACCGCTCCTGCCACTCGCGCGGCACCGGCAGCAGTGCCGCCGCCACGACGCTCCTCGGCTCCATCGCGGGCGTGAAGCTCGTGCCCTTCGGCGAGGGCGAACAGTGCTGCGGCTTCGGCGGCACGTTCTCCGTCAGCTTCCCCAACGTCTCCACCAGCATGGGCGAGCTGAAGCTCGAACACATCCGCGCCGCCAAGCCCGACGTCCTCGTCTCCGGCGACATGAGCTGCATGATGCACCTCGGCGGCCTCGCCGAAAAGGAAGGACACCCCATCAAGACCCAACACTTCGCCCAAATCCTCCGCGACGCCCTCAAAAACGCCGCGTTGATATGAACAACGGGTTTGGAATCACCACAGAACACACGGAACACCCAGAAACCAATCGATCTTTGCACAGGAGATAACTGAGGAAACCGAGCTCAGGAACACAACAACCCAGACTCCGTTCTCTCCGTTACCTCCTGTAAACAGCCTTTCCTGAATCCGTGTCCATCCGTGAAATCCGTGGTTAAACCTCATCGCTGTTTACTGACCGCTGCTCACTGCTAACTGCTCACCGCTCACCCTCATGGCCACCCAACCTCTCGACACCTTCGCCAAGAATCTCCCCCCGGACACCCGGGAGGCGGTCTACTCGAGCACGAAGGGGACGCATGAGAAGCGCACCAAGCTGCTCTTCGACACCTTTTTCGATCCCAACCAGCTCCGCACCATCGCGGGCGACATCAAGCAGCACGTCATCGAGAACCTCGACACCTACCTGCCAGCCGTCGAGGCCAAGCTGCAGAGCAACGGCGTGAAGGTCCACTGGGCCTCCACCGGTGACGACGCCTGCGCCGCCGTCCTCGGCATCATGCAGGCCCGCGGGGCGAAGAAGATGGTCAAGGCCAAGACCATGGTCAGCGAGGAGATCGAGCTCGCCCACTACCTGGAGAAACACGGCATGGAGGCGCTGGAGACCGATCTCGGCGAGTTCATCATCCAGATCGACCACGACCACCCCAGCCACATCGTCCGCCCGATCATCCACAAGAACCGTCGCGAGATCGCGAAGAGCTTCGAGCGCGAGGGCCTGGGCGCTTACAACGACGACCCCGAGACGATCACGCGCCGCGCCCGGCAGTTCCTGCGTCACAAGTACCTCGCCGCCGACGTCGGCCTCACTGGCGCCAACTTCGTGTCCGTCGAGAGCGGCCGCATCGTCCTCGTGACCAACGAGGGCAACTCCCGTTTCAGTCTCGCTGCGCCCAAGGTCCACATCGCCCTCATCGGCATCGAGAAACTCGTGCCGCGCGACCGCGACCTCGGCCTGTTGCTCAATCTCCTCGGCCGCTCCGCCACCGCGCAGCAGCTCACCGTCTACACCGAGTTCATCTCCGGCCCCAAATCCGCGACGCAGCCCGACGGTCCGGAGGAGATGCACGTCATCTTCGTGGACAACGGCCGCACGGAGGTCCTCGCCTCTGAGTGCCGCGAGATCCTGCGCTGCATCCGCTGCGGCGCCTGCCTCAATGTCTGCCCCGTGTACCGGCAGGCCAGCGGCCACGCCTACCGCAGCGTCTACCCGGGCCCGGTCGGCGCCGTGCTCTCGCCGCTCCTCGCGGGCAAGAAATTCCCCGAACTGGCCGACCTGCCCAAGGCCTCGTCACTCTGCGGCGCCTGCAACGAAGTGTGCCCGGTCAACATCCCGATCCCCGACCTGCTCCTGCGCCTCCGCGCCCGGGGCAAGGAGGAGAAGGCCCCGCTCGCCTCCGCCGGCACGCCGCCGATGGGCGCGTGGTCGGTGCTGGCCTCACAACCCGCCGCGTGGAAGGCCGCGCTCCTCGGCGGCAAGATCATGAATTTCCTCCCGACGAAGTTCATCCCCGTGCCGGCCCTCCGCGCCTGGGAAAAGAAACGCACCCTCCCCGAATGGAAAGGCGGCGAATTCCGCTCCTGGCTGAAATCCCGGAAGAAGTGATTGCCCACGAAACACCCTAAAATACACGAAACAGACTTTTGACCACGGATCACCCAGAGAGGGGAGAAACCACAGAAGACACTAAGCACACAGAAAATAGCCTCCGATCCATTCAACCACTCATCTTCACTCATAGACACTCATGGAAAATCGATGCCCCAGAGCAGCGAGTTTTCTCCCAACCCTTCAGGTATTGGTGATCGTTGGTGCCCATTAGTGTTCAAAAACCCTCACTCCGTTCTCTCCCTTTCCTCCTGTGCAAACCCCATCTCCTTCCGTGTCTTTGGTGTGTTCCATGGGTTCCTTGCCTTGGTCTGATCCGCGTCCAACCGTGCAAACGGTGACCGGCTCCGCCACCTAATTGACCGCTCACTGCCCACCGCTTACCGCTCACTCGATGTCCTCCTCCCGCGACCAGATCCTCTCCCGTGTCCAAGCCGCCCTCAAGCCGCTGCCGCAGCGCGCCGCCTTGCCTGACTGGGACCGCGAGCTCATCCGCATGCGGAACCTCCAGGCCGCCTCCGACCAGTGGACGCTCTTCGCCGAGCGCCTGAAAGCCGTCAACGGCACACCCCTCACGTCCGTGGCCGAGTTGGTGGCGCTGATGGAGAAAAACAAATGGCTCCGCGGCTACTGTGATCCCGTGCTCTGGCCGCGGTTCAAGGACGCCTTTCCCGCCGGCATCACGGTGGAGACGGTGTTCGACCGGACGCGCATCGATGATTACGCCTTCGGCATCACCGCCGCGACCGGCGCCATCGCGGAGACCGGCACGATCATCCTCACCGACAAGGACACTTCCCGCCGCCTCGGTGCCCTCGCGCCCTGGCTCCACGTCGCCGTGGTGACGCGCGCCACGATCTTCCCTGACATCACCGCCGCCGTCGCCGCGCTGCCCAACGACCCCAACATCATCTGGGTCACCGGCCCCTCCAAAACCGCCGACGTCGAAGGCATCTTGATCGAAGGCGTCCACGGCCCCGGCGTGCAAGTCGCCCTCCTCTTCGACTGAGTTCAATGGTGGAACGCGTCGTCCCTGACGCGTTTGGCTGGGAGTATTGAAAAAGCCGTGTCACCACGGACGGAGGCTTGGCGGAGATGGCGCAGCAACACACCGAACACACGGAAAACGAACCAGGCAGTGCACAGGAGAAAACGGAGCGAACGGAGCCGAACCGTGTGAACCACTAATATACACTGATTGGTCACTAATGATTGCAAATCCCCTCTAGGAAGAGGGGCTCGTCGGGCCATAGGCTTGGCGACGGCCGATGCCCGCCAGTGCGGGGTGTGTAGGAAGGGCAGCAACCGATCCTCCGAGCCCATCGTGAAAACTGAAAATCGGGCATCGAAAATCTGAAATTGCCGATCCCCCTTTTCTGAAATTGCCCGCTGCCCGATTATCAGTTGCCCGACTTCAAGATGCTCCGCCCCTCTGGCTCCTGCTGACTGCTCACTGCTCACCGCTCACCGCCCACCCTCTGGCTCCTCGCTCCCCGCTCCCTGCTCCCCGCTCCTCCGCCTCGGCGAGACTGTTAGCACAGGGAAGCCCCTTGCGCTGTGGCCCCGCCGGGTTAGCTCTTGCCCCTATGCCGATGCTACCCCGTCCCCGCCTGGCCCTGCGTCTCCTGATCGGTCTGCTCCTGCTCGGCAGCGTGGCCCATGCGGCGGATGAAGATGCGGTGCTGACCTCGGTCTATTCGAAGACCGGCAACGGCTACCAGCGCAAGCGCGGCCCCGACGGCCAGTGGCAGCGGGAGTACTACGCCCTGAGCAACGGCGGTCCGGCCGATGGCACCGTGAAGGACAACGAGCAGGACAAGATCCAGTTCGTCGCCCTGGCCCGCGTGCTGGCGGAGCATCTCGCGCGGCAGGGATATTTTCCGGCCACGGACCCGAAGAAGGTCGACCTTCTCATCGTCGTCAACTGGGGCCGCACGACGCCTTTCAACGACAGCACCTACAAGAGCGGAGCCGCCGGGGTGATGTCGGCCATGAACGAGTTTTCCAACCTCACCCAGAGCTCGGCGATGACCAATGTGGCGGTCAACGCAACCAGCCCGGGGGGCGCGCCGCAGCCCGAGGTCAACCTGACCGGCAGCGTGCAGGACATGCAGGCCCAGGCCGCCCAGAGCCAGCTGAACAGCGCGATCATCCGGCAGGAACTGTTCAACCGCGCGCGCGATCAGGACAATGAAAAGAACGCCCGGCTGCTCGGCTACATGGGCGACATCAACGAGTCCGACGGCATCCAGCGGCTGGTGGGCGGCGGCGCCCGCTACGAGGAGCTGCTCGCCGACATCGAGGAGGCGCGCTACTACGTGATCCTCTCCGCCTATGACTTCAAGAAGACCGTGCGGGAAAAGAAGACGACGCTGCAGTGGGTCACCCGCATGAGCATGCGCGCCCCCGGCAACAGCTTTGCCGAGAAGGCCGCCTCCATGATCGCCTACGGCGCCACCCGCTTCGGCCAGAACACCACCGGACTCGAGCGCAAGAGCCAGCCCGTCTACCGCGTGAACCTGGGCGAGACCAAGTTCCTTGGCGAAGCCCCCAAGCCCGCCGCCCCCTGAGCCGCTTCGATCGGGCCGCGAACGGACACCATTCGCCGCCCAATGCGCATCCCCCCGAAAGCCCCGCAGCCAAAGGTGGAACGCGTCGTTCCTGACGCGTTTGGTTGGGAGTGTTGAGAATGCCGTGTCACCACGGAAGACACAGAACACACGGAAAACGAACCAGGCATTGCACAGGAGAAAACGGAGGGAACGGAGCGGATCCGTGTGAACCACTAATCCACACTAATGAATCACTAATCTCCCGCATTTCATTAGTGTCTCATCAGTGTCCATTAGTGGTTAATTCTCTCCGGTTGTCCGTGTATGTCTCGCATAGGAGG